>UMHI01013906.1_pt1 | contig 82177 bp, 81 predicted proteins | sample 1965481 | NCBI WGS metagenome assembly UMHI01 (sample SAMEA4836093, study PRJEB28245) | human gut metagenome | biome: gut microbiome; material: fecal sample | place: Denmark | collected 2008 | reverse complement strand
CCTGAACTCCTTCCGGCGCGGCATACTCCACCAGATAGTCATAGAGCGCACCAGGTTCCGTCAAATCCACGCTGGCTTCCTGGCCATCCTTATCATCCCACCAGATCGTGTATCCAGCATCCGGCGCTTCATATAGCCACCACCCGATATAATCATATTGATCTTGCATTGTGTACTTCAGCAAATCACGGAGCGCGATCAGGTACTGATTTTCAGAATCGAATACAGGAAATCCATCACAGATTTTCGACAGAGCGGTATTAAACTCATCGATTCGTTTTTCTTGCTCCTTAATCTTTTCCAACGTGCTAAGAAATAGCTCCTTCGGTAACATATGCCTATTCCTTTCTTGCGTCCTGTCGCAGAGGATACATTCTTGAGTAACGTAGCGCTAGAAGCGCTTAGGGTAGTCAATCAGTGCTTACGATTCCTCGCAAACCCCACCAAGCTGCTAGATTTGGTGGAGGCTATTGACACTTCACATCCCCTCATGAAATCCGGTAGATCACACGGACTTGCGAAGCCGCACGATCTCCATAGGACTGACCTGCCTCATAGGGAAGCGCTTCGTTGAAGCATTCTACCTGAAATCGCAGGCGATCTACCATCGAGCGGATCTTCTCTGCATTACCAAAGACATCATTCCAACGATATAGGACATACTCGCTGCGAGCCGTATAGGGAAGCTCAAGCACCTCATGAACAGTTAAATAGTCACAGATGTCATCGATCTCATGGGACTCATATGCGGCAATCTGATTCCGCGTCACATAGTATTCGTTTTGGTATGGCGCCTTCAGGAGTTTCTCGAAATCCGCAAGATTACCGGCAACATAGAATTGCTCCAGTCGAACGCTATCTTCACACTCTGCAGGGATACTGGATAGGAGGAGATTCTGTGTACTTTCCGCTAGATCATCAAAGCCGATCCTCCATGCACCATCGATCAGGCTTTCCAATTGGCCAACAAAGCTGCGGGAGAAGGTTGCAAGGTATTGATGCCGCAGCTTTCCGTCAAAATCCTTTGTATGTAGGTCGATGTTGTACCATTTGTCTTTATACTTGGCCTCGACCATAAAGTCGTAATATGTGCTCATGTAAAACCCTCTTATTTCTCCTCCTGAGCCTCATCCATCAGACCCAGAGCTTCGACAATTTCGGCCTGCCGTTGCATCCGCCGGATCAGTTCTTTCTCCTCAGAAAGAGAAATCTGATGCGGTAGTAACACATAGTCCTGAAACAGGAACCGGATTTTATTGATCTCTTTTTCTGTATGGTAGTGTCCACAGTACCAGCGCTCATAATGCAACTTCGACTCAATTGTATCCAGCCATTCCTCCGTGCTCTTATCCACACTCGACTGGTCGATCATGGATAGGAACACTTCAGTCGGCTCGTATCTGAGCGGACAGGTGTGCGACAGCACAACATCGATCTTCCAATCACGCTCAGATAGCATACGCTCAACTTTCTCCTTGATTTCATCGGACGGCTGCTCGTCTTCAAACCAGTTATAGCCTCTTGCCAATCGGTAGTATTTGTCGACGCTGTACGCGCCTCCAATAACAATACAGGAATGGCCAAAGAAATCATAAATCTCTCCGTCAATGGCAAATGCGAGGTTTGGATACTCAGACTGAACCCATACCTTCCCACCGTGGTACTCCTTCACCTGATAGCCCAATTCTTCAGATGGGCGCATTTCATGATTGCCGTGGATGCAGAAGAAAGTGATTGGAATCTTCGCCAGCTTATCTTTGCCTCGATTGTCTCTCCGATCCCCATAGTAGTTCAGTCCGGCATCCCCCAAGATAATGAAAGTGCTTTCTGGCTGGACCTGCTGCCTCTCACAAAGAGAGATAATCCGCTCAAACTGACCGTGTGTATCGCCTGTCAGATAGATCTGGTTTTTCGGGTGCAGCAACTCACGCATATAAGCATCCACTTCTTCCATGGAATAAGTCGGACCGCCCTCTGCTTCTTTCAGCATAGCAATCAGCTCTTTTTCCGCTTCTTTTCGCGTCATTGTGTTCACTCCTTTGTGCAGTCTAGGGACCACATCCCCACCAGGATTTACGGATGATAGGTGCGAAAAACAACAATTACCCCCATTGGAGTTGCTCCGACCTGTGATCCGCCTCAATCCGTTGCATCAACGTGTTGTCATGCCGCATAATGCAATAGGCGTCCTTTGGAGAGAGAAACAGTCGAGGCTGCACATGATGCTGAATCCTGCTATAAGGATATAAAAAAGGGTGTCCGAAAGAACGGACACCCTCGCTCGCTTATCAAGCGCATCGCTTTTTATATTCGTGTTGCGCACACGAAGTCTCTATCACCCTGCTTGCCATTATTCATGCTTCTCCCCTGTAGTCATATATGGAGGCCATGTGATTCCGCTTGTTCAAAGGATCTCGTGTAACCCAGGTGATACTCCAACATCAGAGTATGCGGCAGCATCATTGCGCCGGCATCGATGCCGATTATTTCTGTCAGCACCTTGACCGTAGCGAGATAGCCACAATAGAAGCTGTGACACGCTGCTGAGTAAACACGTTGCTCCCAGACACATCCGATTGTTGTAAGATTCACCCGCTCTTCTTCATTGGTCACCTCTTCAAGTTTCTGAATAAGCTTCAGACTCTCTTCCCGCTTCTTGAAAAACAGCGGGTGCCGCTGCATACCAGGCAATTCGAAGAGTCCGTGCGCAAGGCGTTTTTCAAATCCATCCTCAACAATGTCTCGATTGACGAAGTATTGCCCGAATCCAGAATACAAACCAGCCCGGAACGCAAACAGCGTAGCATATTTGAACTCTTCTCCGTAATTCCCTTCAATTTGCTTCAGGGCTTCCAGTTCAGGTTGCCCTATGGTACTGGTAAACCGGTTCATTGATGCTTTATAGCCATCCTCCTCCGTGAGGAAATTCATTCCAGGTAGCGTCTGACATGTGGCAGATAAGTAATCTTGAAAGGACTGGTCAAATACACGCTCACCCATTTGCGTTATCATTTCTTGTACAGTCATGCTCTTTCTCCTTTGTACTGTTTTGATACTTCCGTATCCGTTAAGTACATAATACATGGAGGCAACCGCAAAAACGGTCGAATTATGGGGAAGCGAAAAAATGCACCTGCCAAATCTGGCAGGTGCATCGTTTTAAATATGTCGTTTAATCACAGGGATGGAGTTGATTGCAAGCTCAACAACTGCATCCTCCTGCTCTTTTGTTAACCCAGAACTCTCAAGTTCCTTGCGAAGTCTATGTTCTAGCGGAGATTCGGTCTTCCCTGCCAGATAATCCAAGGATACATCGAGGGTGTCAGAAATGCGCTCAATGAGTTGGAAACTGGGTCTTCTAACTCCATGCTCAATATGGCGCAAAGAGTCTACGGAAATATTGAGTTCTTCAGCAAGTTGCTCTCCAGTCAACCGGCGAAACTGCCGTGCAGTTTGGATTCTCTTGCCCATGATCTGCATTTTCGTACTCATTTGATCTTTCCCTACCTATTCTGTACTTTATCACAGTATAGAGGGATACCAGAAATTCAAAAATGACCTGTATTGTACTTTTGTATCAAATCAGTACAAAACTGAGTGGCCCTCAGTACGAGCTGTACCAAGGGCCACTCAAATTAATTGACATTTACAAATTGAGCCTCAATCACCTTGCTCGGAGGCACAGATGCAAATGCACTCTTTTTCGACCAGGTATTGTCTCCCACAGGCATCAGCGAACCAGATGCTGCAAGCTCATAGGTACGCAACATATCCTCTGCCGACAGGTTCGGTGTACGCGTGCGCGGAGGTGCTACGCGGGTAAGATCGAACAGAATCGCATACTGTGCAATGCGGGCTTCTGCAGCGCTGAATGTGCGTAATGTTGGATTCACAATGCGAAAGTCAGAAAGGCACGCGTTCTTGACACTCCCCACGGCTAAAGCCGGGGGATTCTCGGTTCAACCACCACAGCCTGCCCCAGCGAGGTCTTACACGGTGTCCCCGAGCGTATAGGTTCGGGCGTGTCCCGCCTTACCTTGTGTAGTGGCTACGCCAACAGGCGCAAGCCCTCATTCAAAATGTTCTTTGCGGCGTTCACGTCCCTATCATGGACAGCACCGCACTTGGGGCAAGTCCACTCCCGGACGGACAAATCCTTTGTTCCGGGCCATTGAGCACCGCAAGCGGAGCAAAGCTGACTGGACGGAAAGAAACGGTCGACCGTGACCACCTGTTTTCCATACCACGCCGCCTTGTACTCCAACTGCCGCCGAAACTCGCCCCAGCTTGCGTCAGAAATAGTCCGGGCAAGTTTGTGGTTCTTGACCATATTGGATGGAGTCAAATCCTCAATCGCAATCAGATCATAGGTTCGCACAAGACTGGTGGACAGCTTATGGAGCATATCTTGCCGCTGGTTGGCAACGTGTTCGTGGAGACGGGCCACTTGTATCCTCGCCTTTTCCCGGCGGTTACTGCCCTTTGATTTTCGGGACAACTGCCGCTGGAGTTTGGCAAGTTTCTTCTGGCTCCGGGTCAGGTATTTATGGTTCGGATACTCTACGCCATCGGAGGTGATTGCAAATGCTTTCAGACCCATGTCAATGCCGATCACCGCACCGGTAGTGGGTAGCGGTTCCATCTCTACATCGGTGCAACAGAGGGCAACGAAGTATTTCCCGCTGGGATTCTGGCTGATGGTGGCGGACAGGATGCGACCCTTGACCTCTTTGGAGATGCGGCACTTTACAAGGCCCAGCTTCGGGAGCTGCACCGCCCTGTCCAGCACCTTGATATTCGTCCCCACGCACTTGCTCTTATAGCTTTCCTTGCTGTGGTGCCTGCTCTTGAATTTGGGATAGCCGGGTTTCTTGCCCTGTTTCACACGCCGGAAGAAGTTCTGGTAAGCAATGTCTAAATCCTTTATGGAGGATTGCAGAGCGGTAGAGTCTACTTCTCTCAGCCATGGCAGCGCTTTCTTGAGTTGAGTCATATCCTCCGAGCAGACATTGTAGTTCATCGTCCGCTTGTCCTTCTCGTAGAGCTTTTTCCGTAACTCAAGGTAGTGATTCCAGACATACCGGCAGCAGCCGAATGTCCGTTGTATCTGCCGCGCTTGCGCCGCGGTGGGGTAGACGCGGAATTTATAGCTGTATTCCATCTCGATACCTCACACATTCTTCTGGTTCTCTATGTACTGCTTGATGACCGACAAAGGCGCTCCGCCAACGGTAGAAACAAAATATGAATTTGTCCACAAAGGCGGAAGCCTTGAGCGGAGCCATCCATACTCTTGCCTCAAAACACGGGACGTTCGCCCTTTTATTAGTTTTACCGCTTTGTGTATGCCAAATTGCGGAGCTAGGGAGCTCTGCCATGACCTCCAAGCCGAGGTCTTTTGCGGCTGCGCGGAGTTCGGTCAACTGCGCTTGCAGGAGACCGTTATTTACCTCTGAAGCTGATCCGCCGATTCTTGCGTATATAATGCATCGTTTCATGCGTCTTCCTCCGTCTCATACTTGCGCACCAAGCGATAGAAAGTTGATGCGCTGATTCCCAATTGCTTATAGCACTGAACAGCAGTAATTTGCCCCTGCTTCCATTGTGAATAGTAAATATCCCAATCTTTGACCATACATCTGGGGCGCCCAAACTTGACCCCTTTCAGATGCGCCGCTGCGATTCCTTCTGCCTGTGCTTTGGACTTGGTATCGACCTCCAGCTGAGCGCCAAAGGAAAGCACCGCAAGAACAATATCCGTAATAACACTGCCAAGTAGGTCTTTGTAGCGAGTCGTATCCAGAATGGGCGTGTCCAGGACAACGATGTCCACACCAAGCGTTTTGGTAAGATATTCCCACTCGGTGCGAATTCCAGAGTAATTACGGCCAAAACGATCAATGCTTTTGACAACCAGAATGTCTCCGCTTCGCAAAATGGTATTGCGCAGAGCCAGGTAGTTTGTCCGCTCAAAATTACGACCGCTCTGTTTATCTACATAGATGTCTCGTTCCTCAATGCCGTATTCCAGTAAATCAAGGATCTGACGATCTTCATTTTGCTCCGCTGTAGAAACACGAGCATAACCAAACTTTTTGTTACTCATGGGCTTCACTCCTTCGACCGGAACATGCCCATGACACCACCAAGATCTGCAAGATCATCAGCCGCCAGTGTTGGACTCTCCGGTTTTGAGGGCGTGGGTTGTGATACAGCTTGAAGCTCGCCGTTTGCGACCATTTCGCGTACTACATCTTTGACAATGCTTGCCACCCAGTCGCGGCCAAATTCATTGGCCGCCTCCGGGCAACTTGTGTAGTGCAGAACTGCATTAACAACCAGTTCAGACATGCTACGCGGTCGCTGCCGTAAAATGTCGAGTACCCGCCGATGCCGGAAGTCCATTTCATTGAACTGGAGAACGACACGTGTTTTATGATTACTGGCCATTCGCAACAACCTCACTTTGATGGAGGAGTTCATAACCACGTGCGTTGGCGTGAATGTCTTCGATGAAAATTGGGAAAGCCACTTTATTTGCCCGTTCAATCATCCCGCGCAGGAGAAGCGAACCGCCACCGGCAAAAACACATTTACTGGTGGCCACATCAATGCCACGCTCGCGCAGGAAGTTGTAAAACTCTGAAAGAAAATCTCCTGTCATGTTGCGAATCATTTGCTGCACTTCACCGGGAAGCACAGTGGGCTGATTACGGATAACTTCATCAATGTCACAGTCCTCTAAAATCCGGGCATAGAGAGCGTTGCATTTGCTAGAAATGTTGTTGTAAAGGGTGATGACACCCTTTTCAAAACTTTCAACTACCGCTAGATCCGGGTGTCCGTTACGGAGTTTGAGGACATCAATGGTAAACCCACCGATATCGATGATATAGGCAACAGAGTAGGTCTTGAGGATGCCATACTGTGTCACAGCGGCTGCAAATGCCTGTGGATAGCTCAGGACCTTATTGACCCGAATTGAGTAGTATTTGCCGTTGTATTCAAAGTCGATCGTCTCGCACCGGCGGAGAAAGTACTGCTCAAATCGACTATGCAACTGCTCATAATGTGCCGGAGGAAGTCCGACCAGCAGCGTGATATCAATAGGATCCAGGGTTTCAGGAATCTTACGCCGCTCCAACTCCTTGGCAATCGCAAAAAGGGTAAGGACGTAGAATCGATCATCTTCAGTTTTGTCCCGGAGATAGGCAATACGTTGCTCTGTCAGTGTATAATACCGATTGTTCCAACAGATGTAATCCGTTTTAAAGCCTTGTAAGCCTTCGGAAACAATCAGGCCAGATGTGAATAACGTATTGGGTGTCTTGATCGATTTGTTACCGTGATCGACGGAAATTATCATAGAAATGGACCTCCTTAATCATTGAACCAGAATGCGTTAAATACTGCACTCGATGTACCTGTAATAAATTACGCATAGTGTTCTCATGGAACAACAACTACACTAAATGTTTTTCTTCGGCGTCACCCGTGACAAATCCCAAAGTGATTTTCAAAAGTGATACGCAAAAAACAGTGATGCAGTTTCCTTTTACGGACTGCATCACTGTTTTCAATGTTTTTTTAGAGGTCTGTTGCAGCCATGGCATTTGAGATGTCACAGCTAAAATTTCACGCGTGCTGAACCCCATGCAGGCAAGCAGATGTATACCATGCACAGTGTTTTATGCGCACTTCAGATTGAATAATTTTTGAAGAAGCAAACTGCATTGAGTATCAGCGGAATCGCAGTTCAGTTCGTTTGTAATCAATCCACAATCGTTGCTGCCATCTCCTGAGTAGAAATCCGATAGATCGCGCCATCGATACCGTGTACCTGCAAGGCTTCCAGCACGGCGTTCCGTTCGTAACGACAATCCACCAGGGCGCCGCAGATGGTTTCGGCGTCCAGGGTGGAGAAGAAGTCGCCGTAGACGGCGGCGCTTTTGATGACGCCCTTCTGCACGTCGATCTTGAACTGCATTTTGCCACCCTCGAAACGGTTGGTGCGCTCGATGTTGAATTTAGGAGTGGCGCCGTAAATACATTCCCAGTTATTGAACTTCTCCGCGGCGATCTCCCGGATGCGCTTGTCGTCCTCCAGTGTCACCTGATAGACCTGGTTGCTACCATTCATAATATGGCGAACCATACAAGTCTTAAAAGTACGTGGAGCCATGAGCGCAGGCATATAATCGGCGATGTTGGTGACACGATCCCGGACGGACTTAATGCTCTTGGAAAGAATCTTATAGCTGTCCACGGTAGTAGAGGCAACCATTTGATGAATATCTGTGTCGAATAGTAGTGAGCCATGGTGGACGAGGCTGTCCCCCAGCCGGTACTGAGCATTGCCGGAGAACTTCTTGCCATCAATGGTCAAATCATTGCGGCCGTTGAACTCCGCGTGGACCCCCAGCTCCGCCAGGGCGCCGATGACTGGGGCAATGTACTGCTGGAACTCAATCTCCCCGGCTTCTTTGTGCTGTATGAAAGAGAACTGCCAGCCACCAAGGTCCGTGTAGATGGTGCCGCCGCCGCTCATACGCCGGACAATGTGGATGCCATGCTGGTCGGCGTATGGCTTGTTGATCTCCTCCAGCACATTCTGATACTTGCCCACCATCAGGGTCGGAGTGGTCCGCCAAAATAGAAAGACGGTGTCCGGCAGTTGCTTCTCTACCGTGAAGTAGTACTCCAAGCCAAAGTTGTAGTAAACGTCTGTAGAGCCGGTCTCAATATAGATCATGCACGTCCTCCAAAACCTCCCACGCCTTGTAGGAGCTGCGGGCCAGAGGCGCGGAGGCCACATGGCGGAAGCCCTTGGCGAGAGCCATTTCCTTGTAGCGGGTGAAATCCTCCGGCGTTGCGTACCGGGCCAGGGGGTAGTGCTGGGGAGAGGGCTGCAGGTACTGGCCGATGGTGAGGATGTCGCAGCCGGTCTCCAGAATGTCGTCCATCAGGGCGCTGATTTGGTCCTCTGTCTCGCCAAGGCCCACCATGAAGCCGGTCTTGGTCAGCAGGGTGGGGTCCTTCTGCTTGCAGTAGCGTAGCACGTCCAGAGACCGCTGATACCGGGCCTGGGGCCGCACGGCGGACTGGAGCTCCTTGACGGTTTCCACGTTGTGGTTCAGCACCTCCGGGTGGGCGGCGATGACAATGTCCAGTGCGTCGGTGTTGCCCTTCATGTCGGAGATCAGGGTCTCCACGGTGGTGCCGGGGCAGACCTCCCGGATGGCCCGGACGCACTTTGCAAACTGCTCCGCGCCGCCGTCAGGCAGGTCGTCCCGGGTGGAGCAGGTCAGCACCACATGCCGGAGCCCCAGCTTCTTGGCGGCCTTGGCCACGTTCATGGGCTCCTCGGGGTCCGGAGGCAGGGGATGCCCGGTGGTGACGTTGCAGAACCGGCAGTTCCGGGTGCAGACGCTGCCCAGGATCATAAAGGTGGAGGTGTGCTTGCGGTAGCACTCTCCCAGGTTGGGGCAGTTGGCCTCTTTGCAGACGGTGTTCAGCTTCAGGTCCCGCATCAGCTCCGCCACTTCGTTGACGGCCTCCTGGTTGTAGCGGACCTTCAGCCATTCAGGTTTCTTTTCCATGGCGGTTCACTTCGTCTCCAGAATGGCAACCGGAGTCTCCACGTTCACCGTGTCACCCTCCTCGAAGAGCTGCTTTTTCAGCACGCCGCTCTCCGTGGCCTCAATCTGGTTGACCACCTTGTCGGTCTCAATCTCAAACAGGGGCTCACCGGCGGTGACGGTGTCGCCCTCCTCCTTCAGCCAGGCGCACAAGACGCCGTTTTCCATCTCCGGACGCAGCTTGGGCATCGTCAGTTCTTTTTCCATCGGTACGTCATCCCTTCTCCGCGTGTGACGCGGTCATTTGTGTCATATAGATAGGCTTTACAGCAGCCAGTCCATCAGTTCCTCCGCCCGTTCGCCCACCAGCGTCCGGCAGATATCATCAAAGCCCTCCGGGTCCAGACGCTGACCGTTCAAAAGCCGGGCGGCTTCCGCTCCGTCCAGGGCGGCACAGTCAATCACAGCGCCGGACACGATGCCTTTCTTCGCCTGATAGGCCACCCGGATGGGCACCCCGGCAAAGGTGCCGGACTTCTCGTATGTAAAAGCGGGCGTCCTGCCCCAGGTCCACTCCCAGGAGCGGTATTTTTCGTCCCGCAGGCGGCAGACTTCGGCCTCCTGCTCCGCCGTCAGCGTCAGCCGGGGGCAGCCGGGAGGCACCATCCGGTCCAGCAGCCGCTCCTTGAATTCCTCCAGGGTCATAGGCGTGGCCAAGTGGTCCCGAATGTTAGTAACAGGGCAGATGGCCGAGACCGTCCCCTTGGACTGGAAGCAGTCGTTTTTGTGGTGGGTGGTGATCTGGTCCAGCGCCGCCAGGTCGGACTGGAACAGCAGGGTTCCGTGGTGGAGCAGCCGTCCCCCGGCGGAGCGCTGGGCGCTGCCGGAGATCTTCTGGTCTCCAATGGCGATGTCACAGGTACGGTTCTTTCGGGCCGGGATGCCAATGTCGTTTAAGGCGTCGATGACGGGCTGGAGGCAGAGGTCATAGTCCAGCGGACCGTCCTGGCGGGTGATGTAGGTGTAATTCACATTGCCAAGGTCGTGATACACCGTACCGCCGCCGCTCATGCGGCGCACCACGGGGATTCCCAGCCGCTGCAACGTCTCCACATGGACCTCCCGGCAGATGTTCTGGAAGTTGCCCACGATGACGGCGGGGCTGTTCTGCCACAGGAGGAACACATCGTCCTCCCAAAAGGTCCAAAATACAAACTCTTCAAACGCTTGATTATAATAAGGATTATTGCAAAAATTATAGACTGTTATCATTTTTCCCAAGTTTAATCAGTTCTATATTTCATTTTCCATTTTAGTTGCTTTTTATGAGATCCCCTCCGAATGCCAGATAAGGAGAGAGCGTATTCGGAGGGGAGGTAAGAAAGGATGGCTTCCTAATTTAAATCTTAACAACGATACTACATGATAAAAATTTATCTGAATCTTTCAAAAAACTGGTTGCATTGCTTCCAAAACCTGTATGTAATTTAGCTCCTGCGGCAGCTTTTCGATAATACCTTCCGCTATCTTCCGATAAGCATAAACATCATCTTTCAAAAAAGGCAGATGATATAGGAAAATGTGCTGTGGACGAATTTCTTTCAAAAACGCTTGACCATCTTTAGATGCTAGCTGAAATAAGTTGACAAATACTGCTTTTATTGTTCCTGGGCAGTTTTTTTGTATATCACGTGCAAGAGACATATCCAAAGCCGCATCTCCACATATGAACTGTTGCTGGTCTGATGTCCGAAGCATCAAAGATTGATGAGGCACTCTTGTATATTCCTTTCCATCGTGGACAGTAGGAAACGCTATCAGATGAAATCTGCCCAAATCTGCATCACGGATTCTTTTGGAGCTCTCATACGTATAAATGCCAGATTTCCACATTTCCGGTGCATATATCTCGGCCGAAGGATATTTATCCATGAAATCGGACACCCTCTCCATGTTGAAGTGGTCTCCGTGGAGGTGCGTAAAAGCCAAATCAATTTTGGCCGCTAGGCTATCTGTATGCCTCGAAATATGTTTCATAATTTCATTTGGCGTACGCGAAAAGCCCCCCTCTCCACCATGTAAGGCATCAATCAACAGCCCATAGTCTCCTTCTTGAAGGTAAATTCCGGCATTTACAGTATGAAAAACATACATTTTCTTACTTATTAATGGTGTGGATTGCTCTTTTCTCCAGATTCAGTGCAGCCTCCCGCATGGTTTCGGTGACGGTTGGGTGACTATGGATGGTGGAAATCAACTCATCTACAGTAGCTTCCAGCCGGATAGCTAAGGCACCCTCGGCAATCAAATCAGTAGCGCGAGGCCCAATGATGTGCATACCCAATACCTCGCCGTACTTTGTATCGGCGATAATCTTTACCAAGCCCTCACCGCCGTTGATAATTAGGGCCTTGCCGTTGGCGCTCATGGGGAACTTGCCAACCTTGTACTCAATACCCTGAGCCTTACACTGCTCCTCGGTCAGGCCGACGGAGGCTGCCTCGGGCTCGATGTACACGCAGGTGGGATTGGTCTTCTCGTCATAGACGGCGGGGATGCCCATGATGTTCTCGGCAGCCACCTCGCCCATGGCGGAGGCAGTGTGTGCCAGCTGTGCGTGACCGAACACGCAGTCGCCGATGGCGTACACGCCGGGAACGGAGGTCTCCATCTTGTCGTTGACGATGATCCGGCCCCGGTCATTGTCCAGCTTGCCGGCCTCCAGGTTCAGGGAAGCGGTGTTGGCGCGGCGGCCAATGGCCACCAGAACCTTCTCAGCCTCGAAGCTGACGGTCTCGCCCGCCTTGTTCTTGCAGACGACCTTGGCGCCCACGGGAGAGGGCTCAACGGACTGCACGGGGCACTCCAGGTTGAACTCCATACCCATCTTCTTCATGTGCTCCACGCCAATCTTGGTCAGGTCGCCATCCAGCATGGGCAGCATATGATCCATAGCCTCGACGACGGTGATCTTGGTGCCAAAGGACGCGTAAGCGCAGGCCAGCTCCAGGCCGATGACGCCGCCGCCGATGACGACCATGCTCTTGGGCAGGGCCTCCAAGCTCAGGGCGCCGGTGGAGTCGATGCAGTTGGAGTTCTCCTTCAGGCCGGGGATAGGAGGCTGCGAGTTGACGGATCCGGTAGCCACGATGATAGCGTCGGCGGTCATCTCCTCGATGGTGCCGTCAGCCTTCTTTACAGAGAGCTTCTTCTCACCCACGAAGGTGGCCTCGCCGTCAATCTTCTTGACCTTGTTCATCTTCAGCAGACCGGCAACGCCGCTGGTCAACTTCTTGGAGATGTCGTTCTTGTGGGCGATGACCTGCTGGAAGTTGACCTTCACGCCGTCCACTTCCACGCCGATGTCCTTGCCCTGGTTCTTGATGTCCTCCACCAGTTCAGCGGAGTGCAGCAGGCACTTGGTGGGGATGCAGCCCACGTTCAGGCAGGTGCCGCCCAGATACTGCTTTTCGATCAGGGTGACCTTGGCCCCCAGCTGTACAGCGCGGATAGCGGCCACATAGCCGCCGGGGCCGCCGCCGACCACCAGCACGGTCTTGGGACCGGCAACAGCAGGAGGAGCAGCAGCGGGCACGGCAGCCGCAACAGGAGCGGTAGCGACAGTGGAAGCAGGCTCAACGGCGGAAGCAATGTCTGGAACAGTCTCGCCTTCAGCTCCAATGTACGCAATCACACTCTTGCAAGCGCCGGTTTCGCCCTCGGGCAACAAAACCTTCAAAAGGACTCCATCCGCATCAGCTTCCACATCGTTGGTCAATTTGTCGGTAGCCACGGTAAACAGCACATCACCTTTTTTAACAGGCTGGCCCTCTTTTATCTTCCATTCTTCAATAGTGCCTTCAGTCATGGTCAGACCCAGCTTTGGCATCAAAACTTCAGTTGCCATATAGATTTCCTTTCATATTAGAGTTAGATTTCACACTGTGTACATTTAGGGAAAGACTCAGTTAAAAAAGACATCTCCGCTTTTGAAAGAAAGTCCCGGATGAAAGTCAAATTTGACTGCACCTACGGCAACATCTGCTCCAACAGCCTCAGAAATACGGGCAACGCCTATATTTCCGAAGCCAGCGCAAAGTTCGATTGCTGTAATCCCTTTGGCTACACAGTTTTTTGCGGTGGTCACTGCGTCATCATAGTTTCTGCAACCAATAACGTGCAGATCTATGCTTGGTGTTGAAACCACTGTGCAAGTGTTTCCATCTGCATCGCCAACCAGAAATAAAAATGCGGCTTGCAATTTCATCTTAACACTCCCGTAATTGGCATTACTTAGCTCATGGCCCTTGATATTCTAACTACGAGCAACTCATTTCTGTTTGGAAGTGGACGGAGGCTATTGCCTCCGTCCAGCTTTTCAGGTGAGAAGAAGATATGGATTTTCCAAAAGTTCAACGACCCGCTTCATAAATTTACAGGCCATAACGCCGTCTACCACACGGTGGTCAGCGGTCAGGCACAGGTTCATCATGGGACGGATCACGATCTCGCCGTTGCACACAATGGGCGTATCCACGATGTCGCATACACCCAAAATCGCCAGCTCAGGCTGGTTTATGATCGGGGAGAAGCTCCGCACGCCATAGGGACCCAGGCTGGAGATCGTAAAGGTTCCGCCGGTCATGTCCTTCATATCGATCTTTCCGCTGCGGGTAGCTTCGATCAGAGCCTCGGTCTCTTTCGCGATCTCCGCAAGGCTCTTGCTGTCGGCATTCTTCACATTCGGCACGATCAGGCCGTCGCCCTTCGCCACAGCCAGTCCCATGTTCACATGCTTATGCCGTGTCAGCATATTGTCCGCGAAGCTGGCGTTGACATCCGGGAACTCCAGCAGTGCCTTGGCAACCACCTTCATCAGAATATGGTTGTAGGTCAGCTTGATCCCCTGCTCCTTCAGGCTATCCTTTAGCTTTGCCCGCAGAGCCTTCATCGCGGTCACATCCACGGCGAAGGTATAGGTCACGCGGGGAGAGGTATGCCAGGAATTTGCCATGTTGGCGGCAATACTCCGGCGCAGCGGATTCACCTTCACGGGGGGCTCATCGTTGTCGCCGGCGGAGATCGCGGGGGCTGCCTCAGCGGCAGGAGCTGCCGTACACACGCCGGCAGCGGCCAGAACATCTGCCTTCATCACACGGCCATCGGTCTGGATCTTGGAAACATCAACGCCCAACTCCTCAGCAATCTTTGCAGCCAAAGGACTGGTCTTTACTTCGGCAGCGGGTTCATCGGCCTTGGGCGCGGTTAGATATGCTTCGACATCCTCAAGAGTGATCCGCCCCTTCGGGCCGGTTCCGGCAACAAGAGCAAGGTCAACGCCCTTTTCCTTGGCCAGCTTTTTCGCTGCCGGAGAAGCTAAAACCGGCGTACCCGGATCGCGTGTGGCAGCGGGAGCCTTGGCGGGAACAGCCGCCGCGGAAGAAGCCGGAGCTTGCGCCGCGGTGCTTTCTGCGGAAGCACCGCCCTCTGCAATGACCTCGCCCGCTTCCCCAATGTAAGCGATCACCGCCTTGCACGGTGCGGTCTCCCCCTCGGGAAGCAGGATTTTCAGCAGAACCCCGTCCGCCTCTGCCTCCACATCGTTTGTCAATTTATCTGTTGCCACGGAAAACAGAATATCGCCTTTTTTGACGCTATCGCCTTCCTTGTATTTCCATTCTTCAATGGTCCCTTCCGTCATGGTCAGGCCCAGCTTTGGCATCAAGACTTCTTGCGCCATGTATACACCTCCTCGTAATTATGTGGGATCGATCATTCTGCCTGCCGCGAAGAATTCGCGGCGGACAGCTTCTTCAAGTGCTCTTTTTGCTTGTACGCGCCATGGGCCATGCCTCGTGACGGTAAAAGTCAAGGTATCTCCCGCGTGTCCGCGCAACTCTCGCTCGCCATCCAAAGCCACCATGCATTCCTCCTGTAACAGCAGCGTTTCCGGGCAGTCCAGCGGCATACGCTTTGCCTGCCAGATCTCCAGCTCAGATAGGACGCCCGCCGCGATCGGTGCGATGATTTTCTCACCCTCCGATCGCAATTCTACGGCTAATCCGTAGTCATCCGTGTCTCTGACGATGTGCAGGCACCCGGCAGCTGTGGAAAATCCGATGCTGGCAGGATGGCACCTTGTCACAAAAATGTGCTGGAGCTTTGAGGCGTCCCAAATGGCCTTTGAACCCACGCATAGGTCATCGGAAATAACTGCGTCGATCAATGCAATACCCCTCAGCGATCCATTCAGCGTAACTTCGATCTGCTTGTCCCGAATACAGCATATAGCGGGGTCTGAAAACTGCGCGGCAACGGCGGCAGCCATACCGGCAACAGTCCCCTCAAGCATTTCCGGATACACATTGTTGGTTCCGGTGGAAAGGGGGAGGAGAGGTACCTTTTTTATACCCTTGGCAACCGCCCGACTGGTTCCGTCGCCGCCGAGAACCACAACGCATCCAACACCAAGCCGCTCCATTTCCGCAGCGGCCGCTGTGGTGTCCTGCGAGGTAGCAGTCAGCGGTATATCCAGCAGGCGGCAATCAGCCGTCAGCTTTTCATCTCTGGAAAGGTCTTCAATGACTGCCCAGCCGATTTGAAAGGTGTCCGGCATAAACCAAACCGTATCAACACCCATTGCCTGAGCCGCCAGCACGATCCTCTTGACAATATTGACCTTTTCCTGATTGTCGATCGTTGTGGCGTAAGAAACCAGTCTGCGGATATCCTTTCCCGAAGCGGGATTTGCGATGATACCAATACTGGACACAGTACCCCTCCTCTCCGCCTGATCTGCTTATTCCTGTGTACGGACGGCCTTCACGATATCCTGAGCGTTAGGCAGATAAGCCTGCTCCAGAACGGGAGCGAAGGGAACCGGCGTATCCAGCGCGCCAATGCGGACGATGGGGCAATCCAGCAGATCAAACATTTCTTCGGCGATGATAGCGGAGATCTCTCCACCGTAACCGCCTCTCCGGTTTTCCTCCGTGACGATCACTGCCTTATGCGTTTTGCCCAGCGACTGTGCGATGAGCTTCTTATCCAGAGGATACAGCGTGCGGGGGTCAAGTACCTCGGCGGAAATGCCGTCTTCCTCCAGAATCTTGGCGGCGGCCAGAGCCTCATGAACCATCTTTCCGGTTGCAATAATGGTCACATCCTCACCGCTGCGCTTGATGTCGCCCTTTCCGAGAGGGATGGGCTCGAAGCTGTCCACATCACCCTTCATCGTGTACATGGCCTTGTGCTCCACAAACATGACGGGGTTTTCATCATCAATGGAGGAGAGCATAAGCCCCAGCGCATCCTGCGGGGTGGAGGGATATACGACCTTCAAGCCGGGAACATGGGTGACCCATGCCTCCAAGGACTGAGAGTGCTGTGCGGCGGCACTTACGCCTGCGCCGCCGGGCAGGCGAACCACCATGGGCATGGAAATTTTTCCGCCGAACATGTAGCGCATCTTTGCCGCCTGATTCACCAGCTGATCCATGCCCACCGTCAGGAAGTCACAGAACATCAGCTCAGCGATGGGACGCAGGCCAGTAGCCGCAGAACCGACAGCAGCACCAATAATGGCACCCTCTGAAATCGGGGTATCACGTACCCGCTTGTCACCGAATTCGTCGAACATACCGGCAGTAACACCGAAACAGCCGCCAAAAGCGCCGACATCCTCGCCGAACAGCAGAACATTGGGATCTTCGCGCATCCGGATGCTCATGCCTTCACGGATTGCCTCTGCATAACTCATCTTTTTCATCTGGCGCGTACCTCCTCAACGATATCGGAATAAACATCCTGAACGACAGCATCGGCAGTGGGGCTGGGACTCTCCTCGGCGAAACGAATAGCTTCCGCCATTTCTTCCTGAACCTGCTGATCCAGCGCAGCCAGTTCCTCTGCGGTCAGAATATTGTTTTCTTTCAGGAATTTGGTGAATCTGGGAATGGGGTCCTTCTTCAGCCAAGCCTCCTGCTCTTCCTTGGGCTTATAGTTCGCGGGGTCACCCTCGAAATGGCCTCTCCAGCGGTAGGTCTTGCACTCCAGCAGAGTGGGGCCCTGCCCCTTTCTAGCCCGTGCCACAGCTTCTGCCGCAGCTTCGTTGACAGCCATAACATCATTACCATCCACAGCAATACCGGGGATTCCGTACGCGGCTCCGCGATCTGCAACATCCTTGATGGCCTGATGACGAGCCTGACTCATGGAAATGCCATAGTTATTGTTCTCACAAACAAAGATGATGGGGAGTTTCCAAATCGCGGCCATATTTAGAGATTCATGGAAGGTACCCTGATTGGTGGAAGCGTCACCGAAGAAGCAAACGCAAACCTGATCAGTTCCGCGATAGCTGGCAGAAAGGCCTGCGCCCACCGCAATGTTGTGACCTGCACCCACGATACCGTTGGCGCCCAAGATACCCTTGTCGCGGTCGGCGATGTGCATGGAACCGCCCTTACCCTTGCAGTAGCCGGTGGCCTTGCCAAACAGCTCCGCCATCATGAACTTCAGATCGCCGCCCTTGGCCACAATATGACCGTGACCACGATGGGTACTGGTAATGTAATCGTCGTCCCGCAGGCAGGCGCATACGCCGGTGGCAACAGCTTCCTCACCCAGGTACAGATGAACAAATCCGGGAATTTTGCCATCAGCAAACAGGCTCTGTGCCTTACTCTCAAATTCGCGGATGCGGACCATCCGCAGGTACATGTCCTTCATGGCTTCCTTGGATACTTTCATTAGATGACCTCCTTATAAAAAATGGTGAAGACAGGGATGTTCAGTTGGAAATTGAGCTGACATTACACGAATACCTCGACCACTGCAATGGCCACTTCGATGCTGTCATCGGCATCTCCAAATCGCGGAAGAAACAGTCCATGTACATGCATACCTCCGCTGACAGTCTTAACAATCACTTCCCCGATAGGCAAACATGCAGCTACGGTTTCAGGATTAACTTCTTCCGGTCTAGATACAGCCACAGTGACCGTGATTTTTATATCACGATCCAAGTCTTTTAGTGCAAGGACCTCACTTAACCCACATAGGCAACTGTGAGAAATTGCATCCTTAACCGCTTTGACGGCCGCTTTGGTCACGTTCTGACCATGGAAGTCCGTTCCCATGCCAAATTCAATGATATAACGTCCGATAGAACCACCTCCGAATCATATTTGTGGGGGGCACCACTGCAATCATATCTAGCAATTTTCGTGCCAAATAAGTCAAAGAACAATTCAAGAAAATTTATTTGGATGTTCAGTCAAAAGGGCTTTGTTGAATTTGGTGAGATTCAATATGGCTAGATTGCTAATTCTCCAAGTAAAAAGAAAAGAGTCCGTGAGAAAGCGAGAAACCTCTCGTTTTTATCTCACGGACTATGATACTTTCTCAATGTGGTTGAGAAAATTGAGATTTTATTTTTTCTTTTTTGGGAATCACACCATACCGCTTGCACATTCGATAGAAAGTAGCTCTGCTCACACCAAGATCTTTAGCTGCTTCTTCCGGACGTCCACCAGCTCTTTGCAGAGCATTGAGTAGCTGCTGTTTGCTGTCCTGCTCTCCACTGCCTTGTTCATGTACCGTGTCAAAAGCGCCACCCATGACATAACGAAAATCTTCTGCAGTCAAGACATCATTACTGCTGGCATAATAGGTACGCTCCATACTGTTTTGCAGTTCACGCACATTTCCAGGCCAGGAATACTGTCGCAAGGCATCCAAGTACATAGGCGAAATCGTCTTTTTTTGTTCTGGATATCGTTGATTAAATCGGTTCAAAAAAGCTTCGGCACAATAAGTAATGTCTTGCGGTCTCTCGCGCAATGGCGGGATCTCCAGTTTCAGTACATTCAAACGATAATAAAGATCCTGGCGGAACCGCCCCTGTTCCGCTTCTACCCGCAGATTCCGATTTGTAGCAGCAATGACCCGCACGTCCAACGTTCGTTCCTGGGTTCCGCCGATTCTGCGAATTCGCAGGGACTCCACCGCACGCAAAAGCTTCGCTTGAAACTCCAGTGGCATTTCACCAATTTCGTCCAAAAACAGAGTCCCATGATTCGCCAGTTCAAATTTGCCTGGGTTTCCTTCGCGCAGTGCGCCGGTAAATGCGCCTTTTTCATAACCAAATAATTCGCTCTCAATCAAATCACGGGGAAGAGACGCACAGTTCACTGCGACAAAAGGTCCTTTTGAGCGGCTACTTTCATTATGAATAGCCTGGGCAAATAGTTCTTTGCCGGTACCACTTTCGCCTTCAATAAGGACCGCACCATCATAGCGAGCATATTTTTGGGCCAACTGTACGACTTTTTTCATAAGGGGGTCTTGTGCGTAAATACTTGAAAAAGTATAGTTTGCCCGGTTTCCAGAAACTTTGTTTACAGAGTCAATCAGGTGTTCCTGCCTCTTTATGTTCACTGTAAAGGTGCGTTTATTAGCCTCCAGTGTTGGTGTGATGACTGCACTGCAATCATAGATGCACTTTCCCATTGCGAGCCGAGTATCATTGGTAATATATTGACCTTTTTGGCTCCATTGCTGCAGTTGTCCCCAATCAACATCAGGCATCATTTCCCGAAAATCTGTATTTTCCAATTTATTTATAGAGAGACCCAGGAATTTTTCGGCCGCTTTGTTAATCCAGATTGGATGAAATCCATCATCCAGAAGAACAACACTTCCCTCGCTGCCATTTAAGGCTTCCCGCATCATTCTCGTACTCTGCAGGCGAATCAGCATGGTTTCAATACTAAACGCCGCAGCAACTACAAGCCCCAAAGTATGAGGGTGTGCTCCATGAACATCCCCGGATAGATCCAGGCAGCCAATCACCTCACCGTTTGCGCCATGGATTGGCGCTGCCGAGCAGGTCCAGTTATGATGCGGACGGCCATAGTGCTCTGGTCCAACTGTCTGAATGGCAGTATCGTAATCCAGAGCCATGCCAATAGCGTTGCTACCTACTTCCAGATCACTCCAAAGAGCGCCTTTCAGAAAGTGCAACTCATTTGACATTTTTTGGACATCAGTGTCGCCAATGGTTTCTAAAACATATCCTACACTATCTGTTAAAACAAGGAGAAAATGGGATCGTTCCACAATTTCATAAACACTTTGCATGACAGGAAGGGCAGTGTCAATCAAATCTTTGTTCTCTGCCAAAATACTTCGAAAAACTGTCTCATCCGCATGTTTTCCGAGTCCGCTCATTGGGTCAAGACCGTGTTTCCTGCATTTTACCCATGATTTCGCAACGATTGGATTCATGCGTGGGTCAAGTTCTCCCGTCTCAACGAATCGTTCCCAGATACTTTGCAAAACAGCAATGTCCATATTTTTTCTCACCTCTGTAGCTTTTATATCATTAATAGCTGATGTTCATATTTTATCGTGAGACATTTGACTTGGCAAGTGAGATTTTTTGATTCTATTACAGACTGATTCTTTGTACTTGTCTATTCTACTTCCTTGTCGAAGTATTCGGGGTTTATTTATGAGCAGTCTTTCAAAAGGTCATGGAGCTTTCTGAGTGCGTGATTGATGGATTTTCTGGCAGCATTCATATAACAGCCTTCCTCATGAGCGATCTCTCGAATCGACTGATTCTCCATCAGCATGCGAATCCTCCGCTGCTGAATCGGGGTCAGCTGAGCGATCGCTTCATACAGCTTTGCGACTTGCTCATCCCATATCAGGGCATCTTCCAGCGGGTTCCGTTCATACGTTTTCGGCATTTCCAAAACATCCTCGATTGGGGTCCAATCGCGGTGATAAACTTCTTTGCGGTGAATACGCTGGGTCTCATTCTGCAAGGCGCGCCACTCGTCATACAGTTCATCACTGACGGGGATCTCCTGATAAACTCCATCATAATTTTTCATTTTGATCGTTTTCATTCTTTACCTCCAAATCGTTTTGTTTGCGGATGCAGACGAACGATTTGAAGGCGGACCACGCGCACGTTTGTTGCTGTGGGGCATGGATTACACTCCCAGTCAAGGCAACAAAAAAGCCGGCCATTCTCTTGCGAGGATGGTCGGCATTCTGTTCCTGTATTGGCTGTCGCACAGGGGGATGAAAAAAGCCCCTCGGGGTAATTCCCCGAGAGGCTATAGGTGCTTCAGCATAATCCATTATAAGGGTTGACTCTCTATACTACAATTTCGCTTGACTTCCAATTTTCTCCCTGATTCTTACCGTCTTTCCTCTCATCTGCCTCTCACGAGACTCCCAGTTGACTCCCATGATCCCGCAGCTGTTCCCTGATGATCAGGTCCGGGATCACGACGCACCATAGGTTTGCGGCAAAGGCTCGGATTGCCGGCTTGATATTGCGATAGTAGGTGGATGAGGACATCCCGAGATTCAGAAATGCCTGTTCATTGGACGTGCAGTATACATCAAAATATCGAGCCTGCAGAATGTTATAGTACGTGCTTCCATTCGGCGGCGTCTCTTTTACCAATACCAGTGCTTCTTCCATGACAGACAGCAGCTGCATACAGTGACCCATCTCCGCAAGGCGATCTGAAATGCGTTTTCGGTCTGTATCACGGTCATAGTCAATCGCCAGGCTGATAAAATCCGAAATGGATTGCCGCCTGCTCTCGTAGCATTCTTCCTCAAATTCATCGATCCTCGCAGCTGTTCGCCGCACCGTAGGGCCATAGATCTGAAGGAGGGCCATGGTTTTTTCCATGTCTTCCTCCGTCAGGGTACTTCCAATATCAAATGTCTTTAAGTAGTTTTCAAATTTGCTCATGCGCGTTCCTTTCCGCCAAGCTTTATGATTTAAAAGATAATGGTGTTGCTCTCAAAGTACAGTTCTAGAAAGTTCACAAAAGTTCCTATTGACAAGTTCTAATTCTCGGAATACAATGGGATTATAGTTCCAACAGATTCCATTAGGTTCTAAATAAGTTCTAATAACAAAATAGCAGGTTCGGAAACAGTTTGTCAATAGAACTTTTGAAAACTTTCCATCCTGCCGAAAGGAAAGGGTTGGTTATGAAAACTACTGCTGAAAAGATTCGAGAGGGCCGCACACATCTAGGCCTCACCCAAACAGAGTTGGGAGAAAAAATTGGTGTCACTCTGCGTACCATTTCCAAATACGAAAAACAGGGCGTACTGCCTCGTGGCGTGAATCTTCAGAAGTTGGCGGAAGTGCTCGGTGTCTCCACAGCATACCTGAGCGATGATGAGATCGTCGATCCCCATTACGGTCTCGAAGAATCGCCTTATATTGAAAGCGCAAGGACTGCCTATGGCCGCAAGGGTGCAACCGATGTCGAACTGCTGCTGACGCAGACGCGGGCACTCTTTGCTGGCGGCGATATCCCGGAGGCGGATAAGGAGTTGTTCTTCCAGGCAGTCACAGAAGCGTATTTCGCCAATAAGCAGCGTGCGAGCGAAAAGTTCACCCGCAAGGATTATAAAAAATAACCTGATTTTCTTGGTGTACGGATTTTTGGACAGTCTTTATGATACCGTTACATCATGCGAATGCGCCGACTGATTTTCAAAGTGAGGTGAGTGGATTGCTGACGGCGATGATCAAGCAAGCAGTGAGCCGGCTGAAAATGAAATATCAAACAGATGACCCGTATGAAATCTGCAGGTGCATGGATATCCAGGTACTGAAACGGCCCATGGGTACAAACCCAGGAGCCTGCAAAGGTTTTTTTCTGGCCTCTTCCCGGTGTAAGCTGATCATGATCAACAGTGATTTACCGGATAGTATTCAGCGGATCATTATTGCGCATGAGTTAGGGCACGCGATCCTGCACGGCAGCTTGGCCATCAGCGCTTTCCATGAATTCGCAATGTTTGAAGACGCGAACCAAATGGAATATGAGGCCAATGTATTTGCGGCGGAATTCATGCTCAGCGATGACGCTGTTCTGGAATCGCTTGAGATGCAAATGGACTTTTTCCAGACCGCGAAATATCTATATGTCCCCCCCGAGTTGCTGGACTTTAAGCTTCGGGTCCTGCAGAGTCAAGGTACAGAAGTAATCGCCCCCTATATCGCACACGGAGATTTTCTTAAACGAGACTTGGGGAAACCTCTGAATTAAGTGTACAAATCACTCCCACATATCATTTCTTGAGGAGGTAACACATGGTTCAATCCGCATTGCAAAGATACTACAACGAGCACATTCATTTGCCGCACGCCTTTTTTGTGCAGCCTGAACGCTTCATCCGGCAAGCATTGAAAAGGAGGGGCGATTTTTTCGCCACCGCATATAACTACGTTGAGCCGGATTCAGAAGGTGACAGCGATTTCATCAAATATTCTTCTGCCGATTTCACAGTAAAAGACTTTCGCACTGTCGACCGCACGTGTGTAATCACAGAACTGCCTGACCCTACAATGCCGCTGCATTGCCGCTTGATTGGTTGTTCCATTAAGCGGGATGGCCGTGACGCTGTCTGGCGCACAATAGAGCTAACAGAACATGGCCACTTCTTGTTATGTGGCTGGACCAAAACCCACACGCACTTAGTGATCCGTGAGGTCTTACCCGAACCGGAAGAGTGTTTCAGCCGTCTGGTAGATGAGTTAAGTTCTCCGGTAATGGTACATATCAGAGTATGCCGGTCAAAACAATAAGTGGGCAAAAACAGCAGGGATTTCGTTGCAGAACGAAATCCCTGCTGTTTTTTTAATGAAGTTCCATTCAGTCCAGCATGGGCCTTCCCTTCCCGTTGAATAACTTTTTCGCCTGGAAAGTAGAAACAGGTATTCTGGCACACTTGTAGATCTCATGGCATTGGTTTCGTCAAGATAAAAATGCAGAAGCTCCAAATAGTACATAGCCCAGCCAGCACCAGGAGGCCCGGTAGGGAGCCCTAATTCTGTATTTGTTGTGCGCCATGCAGAGGCCTCGAAACTGCACTTTTGGAGCCCCAATTCTGCATTTTGGGAGCCCCACCGATTTTCCAATCATCTCTCTGCCAGCAGTTCCAACATCACCTGCTTGGCGGTCAGGAAATCAAGCTCACAGACCATACTTTTTGTCATGAGTCCATATCGTCTGTTAGGTCAAACGCAGACGCAATCTTGACTTTAAGGCAATCTCTGACTGCTTTAATTGCTTGGGAACGTTTACTATATATTTCTCCACCATCGATTTCAGGATTTTAGCTGTTGGGCGTTGGCGAGAATGGCGCAGAGTTTTATTCGCTAATCAATGATTCTCTTTGTAATCTCGTCCCAGTGCATCGGCAGCTATCAAGGCATCCGTTATCATGTCTGGTGTAACCTCAAAAGGCAAATTGTGGATGGTAGATTCAGGCACGCAAGCCTTTTCTGCCGCATAGCGAATCGCTTCAGCTTCCACCCGCTCATAGCCCAAATCCGCAAAGCAACCAGGTAAGCCTATCTCCAGGCAGAATTTCAGCACCTCATTAATTTCTGTAGCAGGTGCGTTTTCAAGCACCAATTGCGTCAAGGTGCAAAAAGCCACTTTTTCCCCATGCAGCGCTTCGTGCAATTCCCGAATCACTGTGAACCCTTTTTGGATGCCATGTGCTGCGGCCAATCCACCGCTTTCGAAGCCTACGCCAGACAAATAAGTGTTGATTTCTACTATATTTTCTAGTGCCGGAGTCACAACCCCTACTTCTACCGCCCGTTTTGCATTAAGACCATCTGCTTTCAGAATCTCCCAGCACATTTTTGCAAGGCCAGTGGCAGCGCAGGTAGGTTTGGCATTCACCTGATTATTTCTGCCGGAAGCACGGCAGGCACGGGCCTCAAACCATGTTGCCATGGCATCTCCCATACCAGCCACGAGCATCCTAACCGGGGCTTTTGCGATGACCTCCGTATCAACGATGACCACATCGGGGCAGGCATCCAGGAAAAGATACGCATCAAACTTGCCCTCGTCAGTATACATGACGCTTAAAGACGAGCAAGGCGCATCCGTAGCGCAGACGGTAGGGACAATGACCATTGGCAAGCCTGAATAATACGCAATGCCTTTGGCAGTATCCAACACCTTGCCGCCGCCAATGCCTACCACCGCGGTGATGTCAGCATCCTTGCAATACCTTGCCCACTTCTCAATCTTACCGCGGGTACACTCGCCTGAAAACTCCTGATAGTCAATTTTGTATTCTTTATCTGCAAAACAGGTGTTCAGTATCTGCATATTGCGCTTGGTACCTCCCGCAGTTTGCAGAATCATCAAATGTTTACCCATTCCTTGCAGATATTGGTCAAGTTCCCTCATGACGCCTTTCCCCTGCACATATTTAGCAGGGCTTTTCAACATTCTGCTCATGTACATTCTCCTTTTAGGACACTACTTCCAGTTATTTTTATACCAGAATATCTGCCGCTGCGGACGCCCCCTTGCAAGATATGGCAGTCCTCTGTGCAGCTTTCGCATGTTCCGCCAGTTTCTTGACTCGATGCGCGGCACGTGTCAGAACAAAGGCTATATCTTTTCATAATCGTGAAGAAAGCAGATTCCCCTCCATGATTTATGGATGATTCGCCGCGCCACCGCCATCTGCGGCTGCCATCGTCAGATTCGGTTTGATACCAATGCGGATGTGACAATTCGATGCCAGCTTTTCAAAGTTAGCCGCCCCCCGCAGATGTCCGGCCATGTCGGTATCGTCTGCACTGTGGATGGTTAACATTTCATGCTTTTTCACAACGTCACCGTTCTTTTATAAAGCGATATTCCGTACGGTATGCCTTTGTTTCTCCAGTATGCAGCACAGCACTTGGAAATGCCGCGCAGTTAGGCGCATCGGGAAACTGCTGGGTCTCTAGGCAAAAGCCCACCTGCGGCCCGTACTGTGCGCCACACTTTCCCGAAATGTTCGGCAATCCATTGCCGGAATATACCTGCATACACGGTGCATCTGTCCATATTTCCATGGCAGTATCCCAATAATGCACGGCAGCAGCACATCCCCACTTTCCGGAAAGAGCATATGGGTGGTCAAAGCCGCGTGTAGGCTTCAGCGCCGGGTTATCCAGCATATCACCCAACCGCACACCGCTTCGCAGGTCAAATACTGTTCCTGCCACCGGACACAGCCTACCGGTTGGAACTGTATCACCATCTAACTCACATCGCGCAATAGACGGAAGCGTAAATACATGTTCACACAATGCCGCATGGCCCGCATTATGCCCCGCCAGGTTCCAATAACTGTGATTGGCAAGAGAACAAATCGTGTCGGCATCGGATATCGCTGTATAAGTCAAAAACAATGCAGTTCCGTGCAAGGAATAGGTCGCAGTAACCGTCAGATTTCCCGGAAAGCCTTGGTCTCCGTCCGGGCTGTGCAGTTTCAATATAATAAGCTGTGGTGTATATTGTACTACGCGCCATAGCTTTTGGTGAAAACCGATTTTGCCGCCATGAAGGCAGTGCGGCGGGCGATTACAGGAGAGTTGATATGCTCTCCCATTGAGGGTAAAACGCCCATTGCGGATACGGTTCGCATAGCGTCCAACCGTTGCGCCCATGTTGCCCACATTGTTCAGATATTCCTCCGCCGTATCATAGCCTAACGCAACATCACGTCCATCAATGGCACAGGATACCAGCGTAGCACCAAGTTCGGCAACGCGTACAACCATACGCTCATTGCGAATCTCGTATTGATGTACTGGCCTGCCATCCGGCATATAGCCGAAAACCTTACCGTTCATCTTAGCCTCTCTGTGTACCGCATTAGATTGCGCACAGTAAAGCGCAGGTTTTCTTCAGCTTGTTCCCGTACTACCTCAAAGGGTTGGGGCATGGGGTTAATGGGAAAAACACCGCTGACGCCTTCCTCATATACCTCGGCAATATTTGTTTCGCTAGCACCCACCAAAGCTGCCACGGGAACATCTATCTTTTTCGCACGGCGAGCCACACCGATGACCACCTTGCCCCGCAGGCTTTGGCTGTCCAGTTTGCCCTCGCCCGTCAACACCATATCGGCACCCGCTGCCAAATGGTCAAACCGCGTAATGTCCAGCACGATATCAATGCCCATGCGCAGTGAGCTGTTGAAAAACGCCACGCTGCCGCCGCCGAAGCCGCCTGCCGCGCCACTGCCCGGCAGGTTCAATATATCGCGCCCCAAATCCCGATTCACTACATCCGCCAAATGCCTCAGTCCCTCATCCAAGCAGACCACCATGGCATCGTCAGCGCCCTTTTGCGGGCCGAATACCGCACTGGCACCATTTTCCCCGCACAATGGATTGTCAATGTCGCACATGGCGGTGAAGGGAACACTTTTGATTAAAGGGTGCGCATGCGCCAAGGAAATGGAGACAATCTCCTTCAGCGTACCGCCCACAGGAATAAACAACTCCCCTGCGGCATTGCGGAACTCCACACCCAGAGCTGCAGCCGCACCGCAACCGCCGTCATTGGTTGCACTGCCACCCAGTCCCAAAATCACCTGCTTGGCACCATGATCCAACGCGGCAGCAATCAGCTGCCCCACGCCATATGTAGTGGTGGCTCCCGCATTTCGACGTTCCCCAACCAAGGGCAGGCCGGCGGCAACAGCCATTTCCACCACAGCAATCTCCCCCGGCAGCATGGCAAAATAGCCGGTGAAATCTTCAAAGTACGGTCCTTTGCACCTGACTTCAATACGTTCTCCTCCTACTGCCGTCAGAAATGCCTCCACAGTCCCCTCACCGCCATCAGCAACTGGAATAGAAATTATCTGCGCACTGGGTTCCAAAGCGCGAATCTCCTCGGACATCATGCGGCAGATTGCTGTTGATGACAAAGTACCCTTAAAGGAGTCCGGGATCAGAACATATTTACTCATGGCTCTCTCCTTTCACAAAAAGGAGGAAAGCTCCGCTTCCCCCCTCTTTGCTTGGTTCACTTTGCGAAATTTACGCCACCCAGTTCCTCATAGTGCTTGGCGACGGCACTGTGGTCGCTGGAACCATCTCCGCTGGCAGAAAGTTTTCTCATAATGTCCAGCATTTGCTCCGTCAAAGGCAACGGTGCCTCAAACAGAGAGCCAGTGTTCATAGCGTTTGTCAGATCCTTGATGTGAAGGTCAATTTTGAAGCCAGGCTTGTAATTGTCCGCCAGCATCATGGGTGCCTTGGCATTCATTACATTTGAACCAGCTAGGCCCCCTTTAATGGCCTCAAACACTAGCTGTGTATCGGCTCCAGCCTTCTCTGCCAGCATCAGCCCTTCAGCCAAGCCGGCAATATTGATGGCTACGATGACCTGATTGGTCAGCTTGCAGGTATTGCCGCTACCGATGGGCCCCACCCATGTGGCGGTCTTACCCACGGCCTTCAGATAGGGCAGTGCCCGCTCAAAATCTGTTTTGTCGCCGCCCACCATAATGGCCAGTGTTCCGGCGATAGCCATAGGCTCACCGCCGGATACCGGCGCGTCAATGATATGGATATCCTTGTTCTTTAGGGCGGCGTAAATATCTTTAGAGTCACCGGGTGCACCAGAGGTCATGTCAATAATCAAGGTTCCGGGCTTTGCTGCGGACACAATGCCCCCCTCTCCCAACACAACCTCTTTCACTTGTGGGCTGTTGGGAAGCATTGTGAAAATTACGTTGCAAGACGCTGCCAGCTGTGTCAAGGACTCCGCCATCTCAGCGCCGTCTCTGGCAGCAGCCTCCATGGGGCCGCGGGAACGGTTGAACACCATGACCGGATACCCAGCCTTCATCAAATTCCGGGACATGGGAGCCCCCATGATTCCCAAACCGATAAAACCGACTTTATTCATTCTATTTTATCCTTTCTCAAATTCAAGGTTCCACGCCCAGCTTTTTTGCCAGGCGGCAGAGTGTCGTCGCGTCCATTTCCAATGCGGCAGCTGCTTTACGGAGGCTTCCCTCTCTGGCCACTGCAGCCTGAATCATCTCTCTTTGCAGCGCCTCCACCGCGGCCTTCATGCTGATACCTCCCGGCATATCAGTGCGAGTGGGGACGGTTCTGCCCAATCTTGCGATGCGGGTCGGTAGATCCTCCCAGCTAATTACCGTACTGATGGCGGAAACCACCAGATTTTCCACGGTGTTCCGCAGCTCCCTTACGTTACCGGGCCAGTCATATTGTAAAAAGCAGGTGCGCACGTCCGGAGAAAACTCCCGTTCCAGCTTGTAGGTCTCGCAAAAATGCTGCAAATAGAATTCAGCCAGTGGAATAATGTCCTCTCTTCTCTCCCGCAGAGGCGGGATTTGCAGCTCCACCACGTTAAGGCGATAATAAAGGGCATCCAAAAAACGGCCGGCGGACACCATTTCCTCAATATCCCGGCTAGTAGCGGAAATAATCCGCACATCCAGATGGATAGGCTGGGTACCGCCTACCCGCATAATCTCGCTCTCCTGAATTGTCCGCAGGAGCTTGGCTTGCAGGGCAAAGCTCATATCACCAATCTCGTCCAACAGAATGGTTCCGTGGTTGGCCAGTTCAAAAAGCCCCATCTTTCCCTTTTCCCGTGCGCCTGTAAAAGCGCCGCGTTCATAGCCGAACAGCTCCGCTTCCATCAACGGCTCTGGGATAGCGCTGCAATTGATTTTGATGAAAGGCTTGTCGTTGCGGTCGCTGTTGTGGTGGATGTAGGATGAGACCACCTCCTTACCCACGCCGGTCTCTCCCAGCAGGAGAATCGTTGTGGGATAGGCCGCCACCTGTTTAGCCTTCATAAAAATGCGAATCATACTGTCGCTGGTGGCGATGCAGTTGTGGATACCGAAGCTGGAAAGCGTTTCCTGATAGGCAGAGGTGGTCTGCACCGTATCCTCGTACTGCCGCTTTAGGTGCTCTATCGGCTCACCCTGCATTTGGATCAGAAAACGGTCATGGGACAGCGGCGTGACCAGCAGCTTCTGTCGGCTGATTTTCAGGATCTGCTCGGTGCCAGTGCTTTCTGCCTGCAGAACTGCGTTTTTCAATTCCGCGGCGAACCCATCTTGCAGAGTTTTCCGAAGGTCGACCCAAGCCATATTTTCCATCAATACGCCGCCGGATCCGTCGGCAATCATCATGGGTATCCGCATGGCTTCCAGCATCTGCCGCAATTCCCTATCTGTCATCAACCTGCCGCCCCCTCTCTGCTTATTCCGCCTGTGCGATCTGCTCAGCGTCTGTGCTCAGCTGGCGTCTAATCCGGATAATATCCGTCAGCGTGGTTAGAACGTAAGCAATATTGGTAGGATTGGCCACCCCCAGTTCCGCAATATCCAGTGCGCTGCCATGTCCCGGAGACAGAATGGGATAGGGCACATTAGTATAGATACAGGCTGTGGTCTGGAACATTCGCGTTTTCATGGCAATATTGCCCTGATCGTGGTACATATAGAGAATGCCGTTATAGTGCGCCTCCAGCGCATGGTTGAAAATCTCATCTGCCGGCATGGGGCCGTCTATCTCGATTCCCTGCTTTCGCAGTTCCAACATACCAGGCAGGATAATGTCTCGTTCCTCCCGCTCCAGAATACCGTCCTCCAGACAGGGATTCAGTCCAGCAATAAGAATTCTGGGAGCTTGTCCGTATACCAGACGAATCATGTTCGCCAGACGGCGGCCGGTGGTAACCACTCGCTCCAAAGACAGGCAGCTAACAATCTCCCGGAAGGGAACATGCCCTGCCACAGAGGCCCGGAGGATACTGCCTCCCTTGACCACGGTCTGAGCCTCTTCCACACCGGCACAACTAGCCAGAATTTCATATTCCGAATGGAAGCCACAACCGCACTTGGAGATAGCCTCCTTAGTCACAGGTGCCAGCACCATGCCCTCAATGATCCCCTGCTCCAGCAGGGCATATGCCTCCACAATGGAATGGTAAGCAATCCAGCCAGCCGCTGTATTCACCATCCCCGTGATGACATGATCGATGTCCCCATCAATATTCACCACGGGGACACCACCTTTCCGGGAGCCATAAGGGAACAGGGCGCGGAATTCCTCCGGTTGGTAGGGGACTAACAGGTAATCCGGATTGATGTGCTGTGCCGTTCGGCACAGCAATTCAAAATTTCCGATGATAACAGGCTTGCAGAGATCATACAGGTGGGGCCGTTTCAGCAACTTCAGCACAATCTCGGGGCCAATACCCGCTTGGTCTCCCAGAACAAAGCCCACCCATGGACGCTCATATGACTCTCGCATGAAGCACCACCCTTTCTCGAAGCACACCGTCAGCCGTGAACCAGCGTCAAGCCGCCGTCCACAAAGAGTGTCTGTCCCGTGATGTAGGATGCCTCACCAGAGGCCAGATACAGAACTGCGTCCGCCACCTCGCTCACATCGCCGCGGCGGCCCATGGGAATTTTCTCCCGCATGGCTTTCTCCGCTCCGGGAACCTTATATTTCTCTTCATTGATCCGGGTGGGAATGCTGCCGGGGCCAACACAGTTGACCCGGATACCGTCCCGTCCCCACTCTCTGGCAAACAGCTTGGTCATCTGGGAAATGGCAGCCTTAGTGGCGGCATACACCGCCTGCCCCGGCACCACCGTAACTGCATTGACGGAGCCGATGTTGACAATCGTCCCCCCCTCACCTCGGCGGAGCATATCCTGTGCCGCACTTTGACAGCCGAAGTAATAGCCCCGGAAGTTGGTGTTCACCACTGCATCAAAAATCTCCTGTGTCATTTCCACAGTGGGCATCGGATGTTCAATCCCAGCATTATTGACCCACACATCGATGCGGCCGAACCTCTCCACGGCGGCATCCCGAAATCTGTAAATATCTTTAATTATAGATGTGTCTGCGGAAATAATCAACAGTCTCGCGTCGCTGGTATTCGCCCAATCTGCCACTGCGCTGCGAACCCGCTCCTCCGAGCGGCTACACAGCGCCAGTCGGGCGCCCGCCAGATAGAACTTGCGGGCAATTTCCAACCCAATGCCGCTGGAGGCACCGGTAATGGCAATGACCTGACCGGTAAAGTCAAACATAGCGTACCTCCTTCAGCAAAGTTTGAACAGTGTTGGCAGCCAAGTGACGATTGGCGGAAAATAGGTAATGATAAAGAGGCAGATAATCATCATAATAACAAATGGCATAATCGACTTGATCATCTGCGCTGTGGTAATCTTCGCTACCTTCTGCGTTAGGAACAGGCACAGGCCTACCGGAGGAGTAATGAGGCCCAGAGTCAGGTTGAAGATCACCATGATGCCAAAGTGAATAGGATGGCAGCCCAGTTCCACCGCCATCATACCCAGAATGGGCCCCATGATCATGTAGATAGCATTGCCTTCCATCAGCATACCCAGAATCAGCAGCAGGATATTGATGAGGAACAGGATGATGTACTTATTGTCGGAAAGGCTCAGGAAGAAAGCCGTCAGCTTGGTGGGGATCTGGTTGTGAGTCAGCACCAGGCCGAAAATGGAGGCCATTGACAATACAAACAATGTCGCGCCGGCAAACACGGAGGTATTCATCAAAATTTTGAAGAGCTTTTTCAGCGTCAATGTCCTATACACGAATAGCCCGATAAGAATGGAATACACTGTCGCTACGCAGGCACCCTCCGTGGGGGTAAAGTATCCGGATAGAATGCCGGAAATCAGGATAACAGGCATCATCAGTGCTGCGAAGCTGTCCTTGAAGGAGATCCAAATCTCCCGTCCGCTGGCCTTTGGCTGCAGGGGATAGCCCCGCTTTTTGGAGGTAAACCAGCAGATGATCATTTGTAAAATACCCATCAGTATACCGGGCACCAGGCCTCCAATCAGCAGCGCGCCAATGGATACACCGGTGATGGAGCCGTACAGCACAGCGGAGGTGCTGGGCGGAATGATGGGAGCAATGGTAGAGGATGCCGCTGTCACCGCGGCGGAAAAGTCGGTGTCATAACCGGCTTCCTCCATGGCGTCGATCTCCATACGACCGATGCCGGACACATCCGACACGGCAGAGCCAGACATGCCTGCCATGATCATACTGGTCAGCACGTTCACATGGGCCAGACCACCCCGCAAATGCCGCACCAGCGTGCCGGCAAAGCGAAAGATCTTCACGCCTACGTTTGAACCGGAGAGGATGGAGGATGCCATCATAAAAAAAGGAATGGCCATGGTGGTGAAGGAGTCCAAACTGTTCACTGCACGGGTAGTGATGGCCACAGGTGTGGCTGTTGCGTTGATCAGCAGCATAATGATGGCGGAAAGTCCCATGGAAAACGCGATGGGCACACCGATGAACATCAGTCCGATCAGTAGGAAAAACATAACAGCACCGATCATTACTGGTTCTCCTCCTTTTCTTTATGTTCCTCATTAGCAAGGAACACCTTTTTGAATTCTGCCTCTTCGGCTTCCAGTTCCTTTTCGTGTTTGGCCTCTTCAATGGCCTTTCTCCGGTTTTCCTCCTCCGTTAGGCCGCCCTTGAAAGCAATATCCGCCACAGCCACGATCAGGTCATATACCGCAAAGAGAGTTGCAAAGGTCATCGCGATGGGAACACTCAGATACACATATAGACGGGACATTTGCAACGCCGGCGTCCGCCCGTTAATAATGATAGGATTCTGGCAAAGCTGAAAGCCAAACAGCATCAGCATGCCGCAGAAAACAATCAACAGCACATCAATAAAAACCCGAACCACCCGGCGCTGGCCGGGTTTATAGCGGTTCAGAAACAGGTCAACCGTCAGATGCTCACCCTTGATGATGACGGCAATGGACGCAATGTAGGTCATCCAGATCAGGGAATACGTACCGATCTCCTCGGTGACGGGTACCCGGAACTCCAGCACACGCCCCACCACTTGTACGGAGACCGCGCAGATCATTACAATCAGGAGACAGGCTGAGAAAAATTTCGCGGCTGTAGATATCCAGTCAAAGATTGTGTCCGCGCAGTCCTTGAACTTCATGAATTTGGTCATATCAGAACTCCTTTCTTTTCCTATTTCACTTACACCCGGGTTTCACCTGATAACAAGCCTCAGTCCCCACTGTGGCCTTTTATCAAGTGAAATCCTTTGGTAAATTCCGACCCGGGAAGGAGCGAATGCCCCTTCCCGGATGGTTCGGTCTTGGAAGCGCTGCTTTTTGGTACCAAAGTTCAGCCCTTCAGGGCATCATAGAACTCCTGAGTGAAGTCACCCTTGGCAATGAACTCATCTGCAACGCCGGAGCAAGCTTTCTTGAATGCCTCGCTGTCAATGTCCTCATAGCGCAGCACTTCGGCACCGGCATCGGCAAAGGCCTGCCAGGCGGCGTTAACTTCCTCCTCCAGAGCGGCGCTGCGCCATTCGGTGACCTCAGCGAAACCCTTGATAATTGCCTCCTGCTGAATGGGGGCCAGACCGTCAAACCAGGACTTGCAGACAAACATAGGGATCAGGCCACCGGTGTGGTTGGTTTCGGAGATGTACTTGCACTGCTGCTCCAAGTTGATGGATTTCAGTTCAGTGATGGCATTCTCAACGGCGTCGCAGGCTCCCTGACTCATGGAAGTGTAGACTTCGCCCCAGGAGATAGTAACAGGAGTTGCGCCCATGGCGGAGTTGATGGCGGTGTTCACAGCGGAGGTAGGACTACGCAGAATCAGGCCCTTCATATCGACAGGGCTCTTGACGCTGCGGACGTTGTTGCAGACCACACGGAAGGGGCGGTTCACATAGCCCACGATCTGCATGTTAATGCCAGCAAAGGCTTCATCCAGAGCCTTGTGCACGTCGGTGTCTCCCCAGATCTTACTCATGGCATCCTCGTTGGAGGTAAACAGATAGGGCATACAGAGTGCATTGGCCACAGGTGCATAGTTGCCCAAACCGTCAAAGCCGCAGACAGCCGCCTCGATTTCTCCCAGCGCAACGCCCTCGGAGAATTCAACGTTGCTGCCCAACTGGGAAGCGGGGTAGACCTCCACATCAATGGTGCCTTCGGAATATTTCTCCACCAACTCTTCCACCATCAGCATAGCCTGATACTCACCCAGTGCCGGATCGGCGGTGGTAGTACCGGCAAACTTCATGGTAACCTTTTTCACATCCGCATTGTCGTTTGCGGCAGGTGCTTCGGTCTTTGCGGGATTATCGGACTTTGCGGGTTCCTCGGTCTTCTGGCCGCAGGCGGCCAGGCTCAGGGTCATGGTCAGCGCAAGAAGCATTGCAAATACCTTTTTCATGTGATCCTCCTAAAATTTTTATTTTTGATCTGTGCGAAGGAATATGCAGGGGCGATCAGGTCCCGCAGATGTATCCTGAAGCGCAAGCCTTCGCTCGCGGATCATCCATTTGCCATAGGGCTGCCAGCGCAGACACGCAGGTACCACCGCCAACGTTTTTTCCCTCCGTCCGGGCAATGGCTCTGGCGGCGTCCCGGACTGTAACCGGCCCGTCGGTGCTATTCACATAGATCTCCACCGCACGGCGCATCCGCACGGCGCAGTCCTGACTGGCCTGAGCCAGCCGCGGAAGATCCCTTCCATTCACTGGGTCAGTGTGGGCTGTGAAGACCCGGCTGACACACAGTCCCTTCACCCGTTCCATGGAATGATCGTAGGCTTCAAAGTCGGAAATCTGCGGTGTACCGGCAAAAAAGCCGCTGCCCATGATAGCGTCGCCGGTAAAGAGCGTACCGCTGCTCTCCTCCAAATAGCAAACACTGCCAGCCGAGTGTCCGGGCACCGCAATCACCCGGAATCGCAGTCCATCAAACGTCAACACATCGCCATCTGTCACCGTATAGTCCAGGTTCATAGGCGGCTCTATGGAATCATAGAATACCTCTTTCCGGGCGGGTGGCAACTCAAAATCCCCCGACAATTGTCCGAACTGCCACAGCCACTGCCAGTCTGGCTCTGTCAACTCCCGGCGGTCAGCCTCATTGCCATACACCAATCCGCCACCCCGGCGGATTCTGTTCACGCCGCCGATATGGTCCCAGTGCCCATGTGTCAACAGCGCCGCGTTCCGCCGTCCATTGGTCAGGCAGGCGAACTGCACGCTGTCCCATCCGCCCCGAAGACCAGTGTCAATCCACACGTTGCAATGATCTGTTCGGATCAAGAAACACTTGGTATAAATCTGTAAGTACGGATGGATAAAGGTCTGTATATCCATCATGTCTTCTTTTTTAGGACCAGTTCCCGCAGAACCTCCACACTTGAAATCAGGTTCTTGGGATCGGCGGTTCCCTTGCCCGCCTTGCCGTAGGCCGGACCATGGCCAACAGAGACCACATTGGCGGGAATGCCAGTGTAAATCAGTACACCGTCACCGAAAAAACAACTCTTCATGGCAATATTGCCCTGATCGTGGTACAAAAACACCACGCCGCCCACTTCACCGCTGCGGGCCTTAAGAAACACCGTATCTGCCGGACAGGGGCCGATGACCTGATTTCCTTCTGCCAGCAGACGGTCAATGGCGGGCTGAATAATGGTGGCCTCTTCGTTGCCGAACAGTCCATCCTCCCCAGCGTGTGGATTCAGCGCCGCCACCGCTATACGGCAGTTTTCCCGTCCCAGAAAGATGGCCATGGTATCCAGCAGGGCGTGAGCTGTGTCCACAATCCCATCCGGCGTCAGCCGCTCCACGATCTCCCGGAACGCGCAGTGTCCCACCACGGTGGATCGGAAAATATTCTCGCATTTAATAACGGAAGCACATTTGGGAACGCCGTAGAATTTCGCGAAAACTTCAAACTCAGAACTGAAGTCCAACCCTGCCGCATGGAATCCCGCCTTTGTGATGGGTGCCATGGAGTAGCCATCTACAATTCCGGCCCGCTCCAGTTCCATCATCTTCTCCATGCTGTCATACTGAAGGCGGCCGCTGTCTTTAGTCACTGTAGAGAAATGGATATCCGGCCCCGCCGGGACATCGCAGAAATACACCACATTGGCACCGCCCTCCAAAGGACGGCCATCCAAAGGTCGGATGTCCAGCCGGTCGGCACCCGCAACATGCTGGCAGGAAATGCAAAACCGCTCCAGATTTCCTGTCAGCACCGGAATATACGTCTCCTCATTAGCAAGAACCGCTTTGGCAACCATTTCCGGACTGCTGCCAGCATGGTCACCTAGAATGATGCCGAGCACGACTTTCTTTTCCATGGTCTATCACCTCTATAAAATGTTTATGTTTTTTTAGATGATCATCAGTTTCTGTTGATTAATAAAGCAATTATTGTGCCAGTTTTTATTTTTGAGAATAAACTATACATTTTGAAAAATACTTTGTTTGTTTCGCTAATTATACTTCCTTGAAATTTATTTATAATGACCGTTATCTTTTCTTCTGTACTCTCTATTCTACACGATACCGGTCACTTTTGTCGAAGTTCAAGCTCAGGTGTATCAATATTGATACACCTGAGCTTGAACTTGTGATTCATTTTTGCAGTAAATGTTTATATTGTCTAGGCACCTATCACCGATTAGCCTGAAACGACAATATAAGCGTTATCAAAGCTCCACTTCCACCGTAGCTTTCCAATACCGGTTTTCTTAAACATCTCATAATATCGTGCGATCACAGATGCACTCCGGCCGCCCGGCCTTGTCTCGCGTGAAAAAAAGCAACTGCCACAAAAATAAGCCTTTTCGCTTACTTGTGGCAGCTGCTCTGCTCTTAGTGCGGTCTTATCTCAATGAATTATCAGGAAGCTTCCATCAATGTGCTGGGCTGGTAGACTTTCTGGCTGGACTTTTCGCCGGTCTTCCAGAAGAATTTGCCGGTAAAGCCATATACAATGGCCAGTACAGGGCACAGCCAGCAGAACATGGCAAAGGGCAGATACGACATGGTGGAGACCCCCAAGGTGCCCGCCGTATAGGCGCCGCACAGAGACCACGGAACCAGAGGGCTGATGATCGTGCCGGAATCCTCCAAGGTGCGGGAGAGGGTCTGGGGCAGGAGGTTTTTCTTCTTGAACTCGCCGATATACATTCTGCCGCCCACCACAATTGCCAAGGTCTGAGATGCCGTTGCCATCAGCAGCAGCTTGTCGCTTTACGCATTTTTCGCCCGGAAAGTAGAAACAGGTAAGGGTTTACAGACCGAGAAGATGGTCCCCGCATTGCGCTTCTCCACTTCCGATGTAGGTATGAGCGGTGCAAATCTCTATCCGATCTTTCTTGCCGGCGCAGGGAGCCGCATTGTTCCCTTGGGATACCCCATTCGCACGGAGCACAAGAACGGTGTGAGCATGCAGTATTTTGAGGAACAGCTCGGATTGGTCTATGCGCAATTTGAGAAAGCACTGGATAAGCAGGTCCAGCTTATGAACATTGAGATCCGCTATCCCGTCACAACGCTCATGCGGGTTCTGAAAAGGATCAAGGCTCCTAAGAAAGCCTCCTATGAAGCGATGGACTATTTCATGGCCATGCATGGAGACAGTCCCTGTACGGCCTATGAGCTCTTCATGCAGATGAGCGATGTGATCTTTTCCGCGCAATGCGATGGGGCCTCGGGCCTGAGGATCGCGCAGCTGGAGGAGATCGTATCCCGTGCCTTGCATGTGAACTGGCATGAGTATGATCATCCTGGTGACTTCAAGTGGTAACGAGCTATGCCGACTTTCAGAATTCCATTGGTATGGCAAGAATACGGCCATATAACCGTCACAGCAGACTCCAGGGATGAGGCCATTGCGTATGCGCTCGGCCCCGACTGTCCGCTGCCGGATGGCGACTATGTGAGTGAATCTGTCATGGTTGACGAAGATATTGAGATAGAGGAGATGTGAAGAATGGCTTTGGATCTGAACTACACACCCAACAGATTGGTGGATATCACCACACTGACAGAGGATCAATGGCTCAGTTGGAGGCGAAAAGGGATCGGCGGCAGCGATGTAGCTGTCGCCTTGAATTCCTCGCCGTACCGCACGGCACGAGAACTCTATTTTGACAAGATCGGTGTCGCTATGGCAGATGACGGGCCGGATAAAAGCATCACATTTCAGATCGGTCACCTGCTTGAGGACGTGGTGGCACAAATTTTTGCAAAGAAGACCGGTCTATCCGTGTATGAAGACCACTGGATGTACCAGCACCCGTTTTTCCCCTTCCTGATCGCCGATGTAGATCGTTTTGTTACGCTGCCGGATGGCCGCAAGGCCATCTTAGAGTGCAAAACGGCGCACTACGATATGCAATGCAAGTGGGCCAATGGAGCAGTTCCACGCCACTACGAATTGCAGGTCCGCCACTACATGTCCGTGATGCATATCGATGTCGCCTTCATTGCCTGCCTGTTCTCAAATAACGAGAATGACTTTGTATGGCAAAAGATCGAGCGCGACCTCGATGAAGAGGAAAATACGATCATGGAGCTGGCCGCATTCTGGAACGATCACGTGATGGCTCGTGTAGAACCGCCTCTGGTCGAAAAGCCGGATGCGGTTTTGGAGTCTCTTCGCAGGTTTTTCGGTCCCGCCGATCCGTCCGACCCCACCGTAGAACTTGATCGCAAATTTGCGGCAAATCTAAAAGAGATCCTGAAATTGAAAGACGAGAAAAAGACCCTGGATGCGCAAGTGAGAGCACTCGAAACACGCATCAAATCTCTCTATGCCCCAGTTGTTGAGCAGCTTGGCACAGCATGCCGGGGCACCTGTGAACTGGGCAGTGAGTGTTTCAAGGTCTCCTATCATCCCCTATATCGAGAAGGGATCTCCAAGGACCGGCTGTCCGCTCTGCGAGCGCAATATCCGGACATCTATGAAGAGTTTGCGGACAGGACGGAATCAAGAATTTTCAAGGTGGTCAAATCGGCCATCGCATGAGGAGTGATCAAATGCTATGTCGATATGAACGAACCATCTTCAAGTCGGATAAGGGCTTCTGCATATTCGCCTACAACACATCCGATGAATCTGTACCAAAGGAAGCACGGAGCCGATCCTACTACCATGATGATAAGATCCATTTTACAGCGATCGGATACCATCTTGTCGCTGCGGATACGGTAGACGTAGAGCTGGACGGCATATGGGAACATTCAAAGCACGGCCTTCAGCTGTCTGTCACCATGTGTAAGGAAGTCAAGCCGAGAGATCAAGCCGGCATCCTCGCTTACTTGAGCAGCGGTGTCATTAAGGGCATAGGTCCTGAGACTGCAAAGGCGATCGTTGCCCGCTTTGGCGACAAGACGATCGATGTTCTGGAGAAGGAGCCGGACAAGCTGCTTCGTGTCAAGGGAATTGCCCAGAAAAAGCTCAAGGTCATCATCAGATCCTATGAGGAGACAAAAGCCTTGCGTGAGCTCATGATCTATCTGGCGCCTTTTGGCATCTCCATGAAAAAGGCGGCAATGATCAGAGAAGAATTCGGCGATGACAGTCTCAAGATCGTAAAATCAGATCCGTTTCAGCTTTGCAGGATCAAAGGCTTCGGCTTCTTGACCGTCGATTCCATCGCTCGAAAAACAAAGGTCAGTCTGAAGCATCCGATGCGGTACTCCGGCGCGATCAATTATGTATTGGATGAGGCGCGCGTGTCTGGGCATCTCTTTCTGACAGTCGATGAGACCGTTGGACAGTGTTATGACCTGCTCAATATGGGGTGCGATGACGAGGTGGTCTCCGAGCAGGAGATCCGTCAGGCGATTTCGACTGAGCATACCGAATCCCGTATTTACGTTGAGGGAACTCGCGTCTATCTGAGCTATGAGCACATGTGCGAAGTCAAATCGGCCAAGCGCATCGTGTCTATGCTCCTTCAGAATGGTTTTGATGAGGTCGATGGCTTAGACAGCAAAATTGATTGTGCGGAAAAGACCTTGCGGCAGCAGTTGGCACCTTCCCAGCGCAATGCTGTGAAGCTGTGCCTTTCTCATCCGCTCTCCATCATGACCGGAGGCCCCGGCAGCGGAAAGACCACAACGCTGCGATTTATCCTGGATATCTACAAGGCCGCTTTCCCGGCAAATGAGATCCTGCTGGCCGCGCCCACCGGCCGCGCCAGCCGCCGTATGGCAGAGCAGACCGGCATGCAGGCTTCCACGCTCCATTCCGCTCTCGGTCTCGTGACAGATGACGATTGCCCTCTGAATGATCACGATCTGCTGTCCGCCGATCTGGTCGTCGTGGATGAGTTCTCCATGGTTGATATGCGTCTGGCGTATATCCTCCTTGACCGCGTCAAGCCTGGCGCCCAACTGATCATCGTGGGGGATGCGGACCAGCTCCCCTCAGTTGGGGCAGGAAACGTGCTGCGGGAGATAATCCGGAGCGAGAAAATTCCAACAGCTGTATTGGAAACGGTTTTCCGCCAAGCTTCCAACAGCCGCATCATCACCAACGCTTACGCCATCAACCATAATGACACGCATCTCCAATACGGAAGCGACTTTCAGATGCTGGAAGTACAGAATTCCGAAGAGGCCGCGCAGCTGGTCATCAAAAACTATCTGCAAGAGGTCTCACAGCATGGTATTGAAGATGTTCAGATCCTTTCTCCCTTCCGCAAGCGCGGCGCAGTCTCGTCAAACGCGCTGAATGACACGATCCGAGACCTTATCAATCCGCCGAACAGCCTGAAGAAGGAGGTAAAATGCGGCAGCCGGGTCTTTCGTGTCGGCGACCGCATTATGCAAACAGCAAATCGGATCGATGTGTCAAACGGGGATGTCGGGATCATAACTGGCATGGAGGAAGAGGATGACGAGACTGTTGTCTGTGTAAAGCTTTTGGATGGCCGGACAATTCAGTACAAGCAGGAAATGCTGGAAGATCTGGAATTTTCCTACTGTACCACCATCCATAAAAGTCAGGGACAGGAATACCCCGTCATCATTGTCCCCCTCTTGAAAGAGCACTACATCATGCTGCGGCGGAACCTGCTTTATACGGCTGTGACCCGAGCGAAGGCAAAGGTCATTCTGATTGGGCAAAAGCAGGCCGTTTTTATTGCGATCCACAAATGTGATGTGGGGCAGAGGAATACCGTTCTCGCGGATCGAATCGTGGCTTACTATAACCGCGAGTTGAAACGGCGAGCCGCGTAATTTTTTTGAGAAACGGGGTGTTCAAAAACCACCCCGTTTCTACATTTATTATGAAAGGACAAATTACCATGCGTGAATTGAACATGAATGCGATCCCCCCTATCAACGTTGTCGATGGATTTAATCCTGCCGACTTCGTGCGGGCCACAGTTGGCGAGGAAGGCGAAAATGACCTGTATCTGGATGTCAAGTATCGGCTCCTTTGGTTCCGTCTGCATCATCCGAACGGAAAGATCGACCCTGAGCTGATCCAAGTGGATGAGAAGAGCGCCATCGTGTGCTGCAAGGTCTATGCTGACAAGGCTGACCCTGCTGATCAGTTCATCGGCAAGGCGTACTCTCAGAGATTTCCGTCGGAAGACCGCTACGGCGATCGGTTCCTGGAAATTGCCGAGACAGTCGCAAAGGGCCGGGCATTGGCAGATGCGGGATACGGCACACAGTTCTGCATGAATGGCGACTCGTTAGCCGGCATCATCGCTGAAGCGCCAATCGCGATGCCTCCCGATGAAGATGTTGGCCACTCCGTCAGTGTCGCGGCTAGCTTTTCCGCTCAGCAAACTGCCGCTCCCACTGCGTCGGCCCCCACGGAAACGTTGCCGCCGGCTACCCAGTGGCAGGCGCAGCCGCCTGTTCAACAGTCCCCCGCTCCCGTTTCGGACCCTCCGAAAACGTTGAATGAGTATTTGCGGATCATGACCATCGAGCAGGCGAAAAATGTCAAAGTGGATTTCGGGCGCTTTAGCGGTTGGACGCTTGGTGAGATTGCTGTTAAAAACCCCGGCGACCTTGCCTGGTATGTAAAGAACTATTCCGGCCACAATCTCGCGCTGAAAGCAGGCGCTACAAAGCTGATGGAGGCGGTTGGCCAGCTGGCCGGTTGAATTTGTCCTCAGTCAATGGAGGTGGTTTAGATGGGTAGAATACCCGATCTGCCGTGTGATATCGAGCAAGTAGTGGATCTCCTCGGGATCGACGTCATACGAGATACCGGAACGCAGCTGCATTGCCGGTGTCCATTCTGCGCAGATCGAAAAGCCCACATGAATGTCAAGCTTCGCGATAACGTGTTCCGCTGTAACCGCTGCGGCAAAGGCGGAGGGATCCTCCACCTTTACGCGGAGTACTGTGAGGTCGATCTTCATACGGCCTACGAAGAGCTCTGCAAGATATTCAGGCCGGATGGATACGAGAAGGCGCGTGAATGTAAGCGGAAGCGCCGTCCCGCAGAAACCGTGGAGCTTCCAATCGCCCCTGCGGAAGTACGGGACAACACGTACTCCAACCTGCTTTCCTTGCTGACGCTCTGTCCAACACATCAGGCGGCATTGCGAGAGCGCGGGCTGACGCCGGACGAGATGGAACGGCTGTGCTATCGGACAACGCCTACAACACGTCTGAAGCGGATCGTCACCGAACTGCTGGAGCGCGGCTGCATTCTTGAGGGCGTCCCCGGCTTTTACTGCCAGAAAGACACCGGCCAGTGGCTATTGGATATCCGGGGTTCCGGAATCATGCTGCCGGATCGAAATTCGCATGGTCAGATTGAGGCCATCCAAATTCGTCTCGACAGGGTTTATAACCAGAAGTTTTATAACCTGACGAGCGTTGACCAGTATTACGGAACGCAGTCCAAGTGCTGCCCGCACTATGTCGGCGTTCATGAGGGGGATGAAGCTGTGTGCCTTACGGAAGGCATTATGAAATCCGACCTCGCATACAGCTTTGCTCTGGGTTCACCTTATGCCTGCGGCTTCGTGGGTCTTACCGGCATTCCAAGCTACTCTCAGTACGAGCGTGCTCTTGAGGAGCTGGACGCCCTTGGCGTGAAGCGGATCAACATCATGGTCGATTCGGATTATCAGGTCAAGGAGGAGGTTCGGAAAGCGCGCGGCCGCTACATCGAGATGGGGGCCGCAGCTGGCTTTGAAATGACCCCGATCACCTGGACGCAGAAGCAAAAAGGTGTGGATGACCTTTACAAGTACCTTTTCCGGGACAAATGATTTGAAGAGATCATATGGAGGATGACACATGAGCATTGAGATTTATATTTGCGATCTCAAACCTGAGGTTCAGGAGCAGGTGCTATCTGAGCTCAATTTGAGTTCTGCCAAAGAGGGAAACTATGACCTGTTTCCGCTGTTCGTTGTTGAGAATCCAGAGCTGTAAAACGCCCGGAGATTTGAGGATAACAATTATGCGCCGCGGCGATTTGCTGCGGCGCACACCAATCTACTGAAAGGACAATAGTTATGGAAGTTTTTTTGATTATGCCAACCTCGCCGGAAGACAGGGCGAAACTTAGCTATGAACTAAACAAGTTCCATGCGGAACAAGCGCTAAAAATGGTGCAGAAATTGCCCTGGTCCACTGAGCAAAAATTGGCTCTTATCGATGCAGTAGTCGAGCACTGCAAGCAAGGTAATAGTGAAAAAAGCAGACCACATCGAAAGCGCTCAAGTAAAACGACATGATTGGTGAATATACTCTCAATATTGATAGTATATTAGTTATTTACTTGGTAAGATTTTATACCCCATTATACCCTTTTTTGAGGGTATAATGGGGTATAATTCTGTCCGGAATATGCAATAGCCCGACTGTCTCCGATTGACAAACAATCTGCGGCGGTTTTTCACGTCATAGAACATATTCCTGTGATGTCATCAACTTGTTTATCCGATATGCTATAAACAAGTGACAACATGCGTAGTTGAGGGGTGGCGGCAATGGGATAACGCCTTGTCATGCAGTTAAATAAAAAGCTTTATATCGAGAGACTTTTTCAGATTATTCTCTCTGGCATCTTTTCAAATCCATTCCAATTCGTTATAATTGATATTATCAACTTATCAAACGCAACGAGGTGCCGTCATGAAAATAAAAGATATTCCAAAACAATACGTCATCTACTCCCGCAAATCCAAATTCACCGGCAAAGGTGAAAGTATCGAGAATCAGATCGAGCTGTGCCGCCAGTACATCGCCGTGCACTTTGGCGAGGATGCGGCGGAAACTGCGTTAGTCTATGAAGATGAAGGCTTTTCCGGCGGCAATCTGGAGCGCCCGCAGTTTAAAAAAATGATGAAGGACTCTCAGAAAACCGAGTTCACAGCCATCGTGGTTTATCGTCTCGACCGCATCAGCCGCAACATCGGCGACTTTGCCAAACTCATTGAGGATTTGGGTGAACGGCACATTGACTTCATCTCCATCCGCGAGCAGTTCGACACCTCCTCCCCTATGGGCCGTGCCATGATGTACATTGCATCTGTATTCTCCCAGCTGGAGCGGGAGACCATCGCCGAGCGCATTCGGGACAACATGCACGAGTTGTCCAAGACTGGGCGCTGGCTGGGCGGCACAACGCCCACAGGCTACGCCTCCGAGAGCCTGTCCAGCGTAACGGTGGACGGCAAGGAAAAGAAAGCCTGCAAGCTCAAACCCATCCCAGAGGAGATCCAGCTCGTCAAGACGATTTTTAAAGTATTCACGGAATCCGGCTCTCTCAGCAAGACTGACCAATATCTGCTGGAGCACCGCTGCGTCACGAAGCGCGGCAAGCAGTTCACCCGCTTTGCCATCCGGGCCATTCTCACAAACCCCGTCTATATGATTGCCGACAAAGCAGCATACCAGTATCTCACGGAAAATAAAGTAGATCTCTTTGCCGAGCCATCGGAGTTTGACGGTCAGCACGGCATCATGGCATATAACCGCACACTCCAGCGCCCAGGAAAGGCAAATCAAATCCGCCCTATGGAGGAATGGATTGTATCGGTAGGCAAACATCCAGGCATCATTGCAGGCAGCAATTGGGTACGGGTGCAAGCCATGCTGGAAGTCAACAAATCCAAGAGCTACCGCAGACCCCGCAGTAATATGGCACTACTGTCCGGGCTTCTCCGTTGTAGTGAATGCGGTGACTATATGCGTCCGAAGATGACCAACCGCAAAAATGCGAATGGTGAACCGATTTACACCTATATGTGCTCCACTAAGGAGCGCAGCCATGGCACTGTCTGTAACATGAAAAACTGCAACGGTAACACGCTGGATGCTAAGGTCATCGAGGAGATTCGTAAAGTTGCTAGCGACCAAGTAGGCTTTTCCCAGTTGCTGTTACAAACCAAGAAGGTCATCAATGACAACAAGGCAAGTTACGAAGCCGAGTTACTCCTACTAACAAAAAAGCATGTTGAAACAGAAGATCGCATCAAGCGGTTGGTGGAGTCCCTGTCCGTTTCCAGCGAAACCTCCGCCAAATATGTTATGGAACAGATCGACGAGTTGCACCGACAGAGCGAACAGGAGCAGGCAAGGATTTCCGAATTAGAAAAACTTGTCAGGCAGAGCAATGCTCTGACCCAAGATCTTGCTTTTTATATGGAAACGATAGAGTCCTTTGTCGAAGCTGTGGATTTGGCCTCTATTGAAGAGAAACGCCGCCTTCTGCGCACTATCGTCAAAAAGCTGGTCTGGGATGGAGAAAATGCCCACGTTTACGTTTTTACAGTAGACGGCGAGGTTGATTTGCCGCCCATAGAGCAGCTTATGTATCCGTTAGGAGAGGATAGCGAATGAGATTTTAATGTATTTCCGGTCTCAGAAAAAATTGCAGGGAGAAGTATCCCTGTCGGAGACCATCGAATCGGATCGTGAGGGCAATGCCCTACAGCTAATGGACGTTATCGGTGTGGATGACACCATGCTGGAGGACCTCTATGACCGGGACAGCGCCCTCCGCCTGCGGCGGTTGGTGAAGGAGTGCCTGACCCAGCGGGAATCAGAGGTCATCCGTCTGCGGTACGGTCTTGGCGGCACCGTCCCCCTGACCCAACGGGAGATCGCCTCCACATTCGGCATTTCCCGGAGCTATGTATCACGTATTGAGAAGCGGGCATTGGAAAAGCTGCGGGCAGAACTGGAAAAGCCTGTGGGCAGCGGAGCCGGTCAATAGCAGGACCGCAGGCCAGTTTCGGAGGCTCATCCGGAAAAATTGCGGACTTCCAGCAGTCCGCCCAAAATCTTTGCGAATATTTTACACCTATTTCCCGATTTTTAACTTGTAAAATATGGAATTTTATGATATTTTGACAATATACACAAGATCATGCCCGCAGTGATATCTGCGGGCACATTCTTATTGGGAAGGAGTTGTGGGAACATGGAACAGCGCAGAACGGTGCTGCTGGCAGATACCAGCACGGAATTCCGCATTCTGCTGCGGGAAGCCATGGAAAAAACAGGAGAATTTCTGGTAGAAATTGCACAAACCGGGGACGAAGTTCTGGAAAAAGTTCAGGAGCAAGAACCGGATATTCTGATCATGGATGTGATCCTGCCGGGGCTGGACGGTCTCAGCGCTCTGCGAGAACTTCAAGAGCTTGGCTATGCTCCCATGACCATTCTGACCTCCGCATTTGTTTCCGACCAGACGCTGACGGAAGCTACGGAGCTGGGCGCTGCCTATTTTCTGCCAAAACCCTTTCGGATGGAAACACTGTTGGACCGGATGCGGAACCTGTTCCGGGAAAAGCCAAAAGCCACCCGCCCCTCTCTGAAAGCCCGCGTCACCCACATGCTTCATGATGCAGGTATGCCTGCCAATATCTCCGGCTACCAGTATCTGCGGGAAGCGATCCTGATCACCGCCGCCGATCCAAGTGTACTGAACAAGGCTGTAACCAAGATCCTCTATCCTGAGATCGCCCGACGTTACGGCACCACCGCCCTCCGTGTGGAACGGTGTATCCGCAGCGCCATCGAGATCGCCTGGGACCGGGCTTCGCCGGAGACACTCCCCAAATACTTCGGCTGCACCGTCAGCAGTCAGCGTGGAAAACCCTCCAATGCGGAATTCATTGCCCTGCTGGCAGAACGGCTGACCCTGGAGGATGACCAAGCCCTCAGAGCCTGACAGCTTTTCACAGTCTATATAAAAGGAGACAGGACGAGCCTGTCTCCTTTTTTGCGTTCGTTTTCATTCGACAGCATCAGAGCGTTCGTTTCATTTTACGAAAACGTATACGTTTTCGCGTCAAATTCGTTTTTTCTTCCTCCAAAAATAACAACCAAAGGTTGGCCTTTTTATTTGTGTACTTTGCACAGTGTACGTGAAATTGAATAAAAAAATCATGGGAAAATAGCCATAATCCTCCTTGACAATTCCGTTAAGAATTCTTTATAATGGTAGCAAGGAAGTGCAAACGTTTGCGACCGGAGGACGGCACACCGCCGGTCAGACTACGCACAGAACTGAGAAAAGAGAGCAAGCTGCTGTCCCCCGCGATCCCCCGGCAGACTTCAGAAAGAGGTGTTATCGTGTCGAAAAATGGCTTACCCAGAAAACCCCTGACCAAGCGGCGTTTAAAGAACCTGATCCTGAATGTGCTGAAAAACCCCTTTAACATGGTGGTGCTGGTCAGTCTCATCATCCTGTTCTGCCTCATCATCATCCCTCTGCTGACCATGATCTCCAGCACCTTTACGCTGGCTCAAGGCGAACTGCGCCGGGTACAGGGGCACGTGGGAGACTTTACCCTGTATTACTGGAAGTACATCCTCACCGGCACCATGGCAAATGCCGTGCTGTGGGGCCCGCTGAAAAACTCCTTTGTCTGCGGCTTCTTCACGGTGCTGGTGTCGGTGCCTCTGGGCTCCGTGCTGGCCTGGCTGATGATCCGCACGGACATCCCCGGCAAGAAGGTCCTGGGCCTGCTGGTAACAGTGCCCTACATGATCCCCTCCTGGACGAAGGCGCTGGCCTGGCTGGCCATGTTCCGCAACTCTACCTCCGGCGCCAACGGCTTCTTGGCCGGCATGGGCATTCCCATCCCCGACTGGCTGGCATACGGCCCCATCGCCATCGTGCTGTGCATGTCCATGCACTATTACGCCTTCTCCTACATCATGGTCTCCGGCGCGCTCCGCTCCATCAACTCCGAGCTGGAGGAGATGGGCGAGATCCAGGGTGCCAGCAAGGCGCAGATCCTGCGGCACATCACCCTGCCCCTGATCCTGCCCTCCGTGCTGTCCGCCACCGTCATGACCATCAGCAAATCCATCGGTACATACGGCGTGCCCGCCAACCTGGGCAACCGCATCGGCTACTATACTCTGGCCACCAAGATGCGCAACTTCATCGACCAGGGCCCCCAGGCCGTGGGCTACGCCATGTCCATCGTGCTGGTGCTGCTGGCCGCCGTCATCATCTTCTCCAACCAGCGGATCGTGGGCGTCCGCAAGTCCTATGCCACCGTCAGCGGCAAGGGCGGCCGCGCCACGCTGATGCCTCTGGGCAAGGCCAAGAAGCCTCTGATGGCATTTTTGATGGTATTCCTCTTCCTGGCCATGGTGGTGCCCTTCTTCGTGCTGATTATGGAAACCTTCCAGATCACCACTGGCGCCGGCTACGGGCTGGATAACCTGACCCTCTACAACTGGATCGGCAAGTCCGGCCAAATTGCCAAGTACACCAACTACGAAGGCATCTTCCGGAATCCCAAGTTCTTCAGTGCCTTCTGGAACACCATCCGCCTGACCCTCATCGGCTCCATCATCACCGCCATCTGCGGCCAGTTCCTGGGCTATATCAGTTCCCGGGGCCGTGGCAAGTGGTACGGCGACCTGACGGAGCAGATGGTGTTCGTGCCCTACCTGATGAGCGGCATTGCTTTCTCCACCATGTATTTCTCCATGTTCTCCCGGCCGCATTTCGGCGGACTGATGCCCTCCCTGTACGGCACCTTTACCCTGATCGTGCTGACCTCGGTGGTCAAGCACTTCCCCTTCGCCAGCAAGTCCGGTACCGCCAATATGCTCTCCATCAGCGTGGAGCTGGAGGAGGCGGCAGATATCGCCGGCGCCAGCTTCTGGAAGCGGATGAGTTCCATCATCGTGCCGCTGGCGAAAAACGGCTTCATCTCCGGCTTCATGCTGACCTTCATCTCCATTGCCAAGGAGTTGGATCTGGTCATCATCATGATGACTCCCTCCACCCAGACCATGTCCTATCTGGCCTTTACCTACTCGCAGGAGGGCTACAACCAGATGTCCGACGCGGTATCCGTCTGCGTGCTGGTCTTCATTCTGGTGTGCTACACCGTGGCCAACCGCTTCGGCGCAGACCTCAACAAGAGTATGTAAGTCCCGGAATTGTGACAGAACAGAAAGGAAAAATGATATGAGCCGCATTGAATTGAAGCACATTGATAAATTTTACGGCAGCAACCACGTCCTGCGGGACATCAACCTCACCATTGAGGACGGCGACTTCATGACCCTGCTGGGGCCCTCCGGCTGCGGCAAGACCACCACGCTGCGTGTGGTTTCCGGACTGGAAAAGCCCCAGAACGGCACCATGACCATCGACGGCGTGGAGATGATCAACGCAGACGACGCCTATTACGCCGAGCCCAGCAAGCGGGGGCTGAATCTGGTGTTCCAGTCCTACGCCCTGTGGCCCCACATGACGGTCTACGACAACATCGCCTTCGGCCTGAAGATCCAGAAGATGAGCAAGGCGGAGATCGACCGCCGGGTCATGGACTCCCTGCGGATGATGCGTATTGACATGTACAAGGACCGCTATCCCACCGAGCTGTCCGGCGGCCAGCAGCAGCGGGTGGCCATCGCCCGTGCCGTAGCCTCCAGCCCCAAGCTGCTGCTGCTTGACGAGCCGCTGTCCAACCTGGACGCCAAGCTGCGCATTGATATGCGTGCGGAGCTGCAGCGCCTCCATAAGGAACTGGGCACCACCATCATCTATGTGACCCACGACCAGACCGAGGCATTGACCATGTCCACCAAGATCGCCCTGTTCAAGGCCGGCGAGCTGAATCAGGTGGCCACCCCCACGGAACTGTACAACAACCCCATTGATCTGGAAGCGGCGGACTTCATCGGCAATCCCCGCATCAACCTGCTGGACGGCAAGGCCGAGGTTATCAACGGCCAGCTGGTGGTTAAGAGCGATCTGGGCGGCCACACCTTCCCCGCCGAGCACCTTACCAGTGAGGAATTCCCCAAGAGCGGCGAGTTCGACTGCGTGCTGGCCATCCGTCCCGAGCAGATCGTCATTTCCACCCAGCCGGTGGAGGGCGCCATTCCCGTTACCATTTACGCCAACCAGCCCGCCGGCTCTGAAACCATCACCACCCTGAAGGCCGGCACCGACGAGTTCCTGGCCAAGGACATCGGCCAGATCCGCTACGATCTGGATCAGAAGGTCTGGGCCATTATCGATCAGGATAAGATCAACATCTACAACAAGGAAACCACTCGGTTGATCAAACGTGCGGTATAAGCCGTGTTTTGATAGGTCCCCCACTCGGCCGTGTCTGCGGCGCGGTCAAAATATGAAAGGAGTCCCGATGAATATGAAGAAGTTTTCTGCACTGCTTCTCGCGCTTTCCATGGTGCTGAGTCTGGCCGCCTGCGGCGGCAAGAGCACCGACCAGCCCTCCGACGATTCCCAGTCCGGCAGCGAAGCTGCCGCAAGCGACCTGCACCTTGGCTATGACCTTAACACCGGTGAAAATTATTACGGCCCCTACTATGACGACTGGAGCGAAAAGACCGACGACGAGCTTTATGAAGAAGCCCTGACGGAGGACACCACCATCAACGTCTACGCCACCTCCTCCAAGATGATGAAGGTGGAGGAGAGCTTTGAGGAAACCTACCCCGGCCTTGATCTGGTGGTATTCGATCTGGACAACGACGAGGTGCTCTCCAAGGCCAAAATCGAGCACGACACCGGCAACATCACCGCCGACGTGCTCCAGACCAAGGATGTCAACGGCAACGTGTTCCACGAGTGGTACAATCAGGACATTCTGGAGCCTTACTTCCCCAAGGACATCTGCTCTCACATCGACGAGGAAAACCTGAAATATGGCTATCCTCTGTACGCCTCCCAGTCCATGTGGTTCTACAACACCGCCGCCTTCCCCGATGGACAGCCCATCCACAACTGGTGGGAGATCATTGAGAAGAAGGACGACGGCACCCAGAAGTACCACCTGTTCACCAAGGAGATCGGTCAGGAGTCCGCGTACCTGTCCCTGTTTGCCAGCTTCATCAACAACGCCGACGAGATGGCGCAGTCCTATAAGGACACCTACGGCAAGGATCTGGAATACACCTACGATGCCTCCGATTTCAACTTTGAAGTTCCCGAGAAGAACGCCGGCGTGGAGTACCTGTGGCGCTTCTCTCAGGCCGAGATGACCTTCATCGGTGACGGTGATGAGCTGGTGCTGGCCGTCCATAACTCCACCGCCGACGAACCCGCCCTGTGCCTGGCCTCCGCCGGCAAGATCGGCAACCGTGACGAATCCGGCTACAACATCGCCTGGTGCCTGAATCTGGAGCCTTACACCGCCCTGCTGAATCTGGAGTCCCTGTTCATCGCCAAGGGCACCAACAGCCCCGCCGGCGCCCGTCTGTTCGTCCGCTACATCACCGGCGGTGCCGACGGCCAGAGCGAAGGTATGAAGCCCTTCAAGAAGGAAGGCAACTGGCCCGTCCGCGACGACGTGGAGGACAAGAAGAACCCCGCAAAGCTCAGCGAACTGGGCGCCCGGGCCAACGACCTCAGCGCCATCTATTACATCTATCCCGACGTGCAGGATATGTGGACTTACTGGCTGTCCAAGAACCCCAAGATGAAGTAAATTCAAGCACCGCGATTTTCCCGGGCGGCGGCAACCGCCGCTGCCCGGGCCTTTTGAATCATTCAGATAGGAGATAACATGAACCAGGATTTTGAAAAAGAACTGCGCCGGGCAGAACGGGAAAAAGAACATGCCAGACGGGTGGAATCCTTTTGGGATGCCTTCCGGCTGACGGAAAACGGCCATGTAAAAAGCACGCTGCTGCTGAACTCCTTCTGCCTGTCCATCCTCTTTCTGGCAGTTTACGGCGCGGCCTTCTTTCTGCTGACCGATCCCATTCACGCATGGCTTGCCCTTGCGCCCCGGGCGGTAGAAAATCTGGTCAGTGCACTGCTCCCCGCCCTGATCGGGACAGCAATCTGCGCGCTGACCCACCTGATCTGCCACCCTCAGACTGTTCTGGCTGCATACGGCTGGCTCTTGCTGCTGGCCCTCGCCAGTCTGGTGACCATGCTGCTCCTGCTGCGGGGCGATCACGGCGCGTCGGTCCTGTTTCTCCAGCTCTTCGGTATGATGGTCCCTGTGCCGCTGCTGATGGGTTTTGGAAGCTCCTGGTGGCTGCTTCGCCGCAGAAACTCCCTCTGAATACCGTTTTTCCCATGTATGCAACTTAAAAAAAAGGCTGTGAGACTATGATAGATACTGTATTGTTCGATATGGGCGGCACTCTGGAGGACATCTGGGTCGATGACGAAAGCCGCCATTCTTCCATTCAGGGCGTGCTGGATATTCTGCGCGCTCACGGCATCGATCTGAACATGGACTTTGAAACTGCGGCTCAGAGCATCAATGCCGGCTGGGAACGTTACGGCGCTTACCGGGACCCCCGGCAGCGGGAGCTGAAGCCGGAGGAGATCTGGGGCAGCTTCGTTTTGACGGATTTCGGCCTGAATGAAGATTCTGTGCGTCCTTACGCCGAGGAGCTGGCCCACATGTGGGAGATCACCCACTATCACCGTACTCTCCGCCCCCACGTGAAGGAAATGCTGGAAGGGCTGAGTGGGCTGGGTATGAAGCTGGGCGTCATCAGCAACACAGCCAGTCTCTATCAGGTGTTTGACGTTCTGAAAGACTACGGCATCCGGGACTACTTCCAGGATGTGACGCTTTCTTCCGTCACCGGATATCGCAAGCCAGACCCCAACATTTTTCTGGTCTCCCTCCATCAGGTCCAGTCTGACCCCGCCAGCTGTGCCTATGTGGGCGATACCCTCTCCCGGGACGTCATCGGCCCCATCCGCATGGGCTTCGGTGCCACCTTCCACATCGACTCCTACCTCACCAAGCTGAAGGACACCAACGTTCCCGCGGACGTGAAGCCCACTTACAGCGTGAAGGACATTTATGAGGTCTACACGATCCTGAAGGACGCCCGCTGATCCCTGTTTTGATGTATGACAAGAAGGCCCGGACCGCTGTGGCGGTCCGGGCACTTTTTGCGGCTTTCAGTCGGGGTGCAGATCAGCAGTCCGCCAACGCAAATATTCCCGTTTTTTGATGTCTTATTCCGTGATTTGTTGCTTTTTCGCACTTTTCCCGCGCAAAAATCCCGCAGAGAGTATTTGCTCTCTGCGGGATTTTTAACATTCTCTTGGTTTTCTTTTTTTTGGGGGGCGGTTTATGCCGGAGGCTTACTCATACCGGGTACCTGCGCCGTCCACCATGGCGTCATAGGCCCGCTTTACCTTATCGTAGTTCTTGTCCCGGTCCAGCGCCACGCCGCGGCCCACGCCGTCCACAATGCGGCCTACGCCGATGGCGTCCAGCTTTTCGTCCAGCTCTGCCAGCAGCTTGGGCGCGGAGCCAGGCTCCGTGGAGCGGCCGTCAAAGATGATGTGGAAGAATACCTGATCCAGTCCGGCGTCCCGGGCCATTTCGCAGATGGCCAACGGGTAGTCGATGCAGCCGTGAGAGGATTTATAGGTGAGATATGCCAGCAGATGCAGCGCCGTGCCGTTCTTTTTGGCGTGTTCGATGGCCTGCAGGAAGATGGGGTTCTTCTTGAAGCTGCCGTCCTTCACAGCGGCGTCCAGACGGACGTCATCCTGCATGACGCAGCGGCCTGCACCCAGATTGGAGTGGCCTGCCTCGGAGTTGCCGGCCTTTCCGCTTCCCAGGCCAACATGCTCGCCGGAGGCGTGGAGCTTGCTCCAGGACTGCTCCGCCAGCAGGGAATCCCAGTAGGGGGTATCCGCCAGATGGATCGCATCGCCGTCATCGCCGGAACCGAGACCCCAACCATCGCAGATGATGAGCAGCATCTTCCGGTCCTTGCCGAAATCGTGTCCCTCCGCCAGAGATCTGCCGGTCATCTCCGCAGGCTGGGGGATACCCATGACGTTCAGCACCGTAGGCGCCACGTCACCCAGACAGCCGTCCCGCAGGGCAATGGGGCCGCTATTGGCGGGGTCCATCAGAATGAACGGCACCAGATTGGTGGTGTGGGCGCCGTCGGGCTTGCCTGCGGCGGTGTACAGCTTTTCAATGTTGCCGTGGTCCGCGGTGACGGCCACCACATAGCCCTTGGCCAGCGCGTCATGCACCACCACATCCAGATAGTGGCTGACATGCTTGCAGGCTTCCAGCTTGGCGGCGGTATTCAGGGTGTGGCCGATCACATCGCCGTTGGCGAAGTTGGTCACCACGAAATCGTATTTCCCCAAAGCGCCCATGACCTGATCCGCCACGGCAGGCAGGCTCAGCTCCGGCTGCTGGTCAAAGTCAATGCCCTTGGGGGACGGCACGCACACGTCATCCTCGCCGGGGAAGGGCGCGTTCTCGCCGCCGTTGAAGAAAAAGGTCACATGGGCATACTTCTCGCTCTCCGCGCAGTGGAACTGATTCTTCCCCGCCTCGCTGAGGACCTGAGCCAGAGGCTTCACCACATGAGACGGCGCAAAGGCGATGGGCAGATCCTTGAACTTATCATGATACATGGTCATGATGACGAAATCCAGATCCTTCAGCTGGTTCCGCTGCACCTTATTGAAGTCCGGATCGGTGAACAGCTCCGTCAGCTCGATCTCCCGCTCACCGCGGCGGCAGCAGAACACGGCGGCATCGCCATCTCCGATCTTGCCCACAGGCTTGCCGTTCTCCACCAGGACCATGGGTTCCAGATGGTAGTCATCCTGCCCCGCCTGATACGCTTTTTCCACGGCCCGCGCCAGTTGTGCGCCGCCGCGCTTGGATTCAGACATAAAAAGTACCTCCTTATGAGTCGAGCGGTGCGTGAAACGGTTCTTTCCCGCGCCACTGCGCATTTTTTTATCCGACCGGGGCGAACTTATTGTCCATCCTCCGGCGGGATCAGCTTTTCCACGGCCACCTGCCCCCGCTTGGGGAAAATATCCAGCAGGTCCGGGAACCGATAGACCTTGGCATCCGGGCGGTTTTCCGCCGTCAGCTTCAGGGGCTTATCCTTCTGGTACTGCACCGTGACGGTCATACCGAAATCGACGGCCTTGGCGCCGATGATGTCCCGGTTCAGATTGTCGCCCACATAGCAGCAGTTTTCCGGTTCGGCTCCCACTTCCTCCATGGCGTAATAGTAGATCGCGGGGCCGGGCTTCCGGATATAGGTGACCGAGGACTGCTGGACCGTCTGGAAATAGGGGCGCAGGCCATCCTGATCCAGCCACTCGTCCACTTCCCGTCTGCCCACCAGATCCGAGATGATGCCCAGAGTGTAGCCCCGGCGGCACAGCTCCTTCACTGTATCTGCGCCGCCCTCTACCACCGTGCGGCGGCCCTTGGTCTGCCGGTACTGGTAGCAAAGCTCCGAGGCATTGTGCCGGATCAGCTCCGGGTCGCAGTCATAGGCCAGCCAGCGCCGCCACAGCACCTCTTCCGGGGCCTCGCACATATATTTCAGGGCCCATTCCCGGTATACATCGTACCGCTTGTCGATCACATCCTCGAACCACTGGGTAGGATCTTCCGTCTTCACGCCGCACAGCTCTGCGATTTTCGCCCGGGCGGCAGCCAGATAAGCCGGGTCCTTGTCAATGACCCGGAAGGTACCGCCCAGATCCAGAAAAATATAACGGATGTCCGTATTCATGGCTTGCTTCCTCCTTTTCACCGGGCCGCTGGCCCGGAACGCATCAGGGCAGAATGTTCAGGATCTCCCGGAAATTTTCAATGACATAGTCCGGGCGGTTTTCCTCCGTAAATTCCACGGGATGCTTCTTCTCCGGAGACCGGAAAATAATATTGCAGCCGATACCGGCCTTCTTGGCCCCGGCAATGTCGCGCTTGATGTTGTCCGCAACGGACACGCACTCCTCCGGCTTCACGCCGATCTGCTGGCAGGCCAGATCGTAGATCTCAGAGCAGGGCTTGCGCATGTGGCACACGGAGGAGAGGATCACTGTGTCAAAATAGGAATCCAGACCGTCCTCCTCCAGCCAGTCGGGCACCTCGTTCTCACCGATGAGGTTGGAGATGATTCCCAGCTTGTAGCCGCGCTCATGCAGGCCCTTGATGACCTCCACGCCGCCGTCTACCACCTCGCGGCGCCCCTTGCACTGCCGGTACTGGAAGCTCAGCTCATGGCACACCTGACGGATCCGGGCCGGGTCATAGTCCGGCAGCAGCCATTTGCACCACAGCTCTTCATCTCCGGATTCCTTGAACTCGCCCAAAGCCCACTTGCGGTACGGCTCGTAGCGCTCCTCGATCATCTGATAGAATTCCTCATAAGGCATATCCGTGCCTGCGATCTCCGCCATTTTCCGACGGGCGTGGCGCATATAGGCCTCCTCCAGGAAAGCAATGCGCAGAGTGCCGCCCAAGTCGAAAAAGACGGCTTTATACTGTTTTTCCATAGGTCCTCCTTTAAGCCCGCTCAGGGAAGATGTCCAGCAATTCAGAAAGGCTGGTGATGACATGATCCGGGGTAAACTCCTTGCCGGTGGCCTTTTCCTTGTTCAGCGTATCCGGCTCGTCGATCCGGATCATCATGCCGAAGCCGGCAGCCTGCGTGCCCTCCACGTCCCGCACCGGGTTATCGCCCACATAGGCGCAGTTGGCTTCCGGCGTGCCGATGCAGCGGCAGGCCAGGTGATAGATGTCCGGGTCCGGCTTGCGCAGGCGCACCTTGGAGGAGAGGATCGTGGTCTTGAAGCACTGGGCCACGCCGTCAGCGGCCATCCAATCGGGGATCTCCGTCTCCGTTACGGTGTTGGCGATGATGCCAAGGGTATAGCCCCGGCGGTGCAGCTCCTTGATGGTGGCTACGGCGTCCGGCCGGGCCACCCGGCGGCCGTCATGGTCGCGCCACAGGCGGGTCAGCTTGGGGGCGTTGGCAAAAATCATATTCGGATCATATTCCGGCAGCATGTACTGGGTCCACAGTTCTCCCTCGGAAGCATCCAGCAGGGTGGTCTTGGACTGCTTGCGGTATGCCTTCCAGCGCTCCTCCAGCTTGGCAAACAGGGCGTCGTGGCTCTCCGTGGTGCCGATCAGTTCCATGAGACCGGCTTCCGCCCGGTCAATAAACTCCTGGTCCGGCAGGACAATGCGCAGGGTGTTTCCTACATCGAAGAAAATGGTTTGGATATTGGCGGTCATGGCAGTTCCTCCTTTGAAATTCAGGGTCGCGGCCCAACTGCGGGAAAGCACGGCGATCCTCGGAGGTGTGACGCCCCCGAGAATCGCAAACGTTTGCGATTTCTGTTTTTATTTTATAGGAGTTCGCCCCTTTTTGTCAATATCCCAAATGTCAAAGCTCAGACACTTTTTTTGCTGGATTGTCCAAAATGCCTTAAAAATTTAGGTTGATATTGACAGAAGAGCAAAAATCGGCTATTCTTGATTCGTCTGAAGTACCTTGGCAGTTTTTTCTGCCAATTTTCTTAAAAAGTCGGAAACGTTTGCACAAACACAACCTTCGCAAGGGAGTCAACTTTATGAAAAATGTAACATTAAAGGATGTCGCCAAAGCAGCAGGCGTCTCCTATGCTACCGTATCCCGTGCCCTTTCCGGCAGCTCCCAGATCGGCAGCGAGACCCGAGAACGGGTTCTGAAGCTGTGCGATGAGATGGGCTACACCACCAACTTTGTGGCCAGGTCCATGGTGACCAAGCGCACCAACCTCATCGGACTTGTGGTCCCCTCTGTGGACAACCAGTTCATGTCGGAGCTTGCCTACCACGCGGAAGTCAGCGCCCGTGCCCACGGTTATAATATCATGCTCTGTGATTCCGGTCCGGACCTGAAGCAGGAAAAGACCGTGTTCAAGCTGCTGCTGGGCCGGCAGGTGGACGGGATCCTCATCGTCCCTCAGAGTTCTAAATCCTACGATAACCTCAAATCCTATCTGGATCAGGTCCCCACGGTGTTCCTCAGCGAAAACCTGCGGAGCCAGCCACAGAGCTATGTGGCCGTTGACAACAGCCGGGGCACCTATCTGGGTACCCAATACCTCTATGAACTGGGCCACCGGGATATTCTCTATTTCGGCCAGCGTCCCGGTTCCACGACTCATCAGCTCCGAGCGGACGGATATATGAAGGCCTGTCATGAATTTAACCTCACGCCTCACTTTTTCAACAGCGAATATTCCCGCTCTTCCATTCAGGGCGGATATCAGCTGGCCAAGGAGCTGTTCCGGAAGCCTCTGGACTGCACCGCCGTCTTTGCCGCCACGGACTCCAATGCCTTGGGTATTCTGACGGCGGCAGATGAAATGGGCATTGATATTCCGGGGCATCTGAGCCTCATCGGCTTCGATAACATCAGCGCCACGGCCCTCTCCCGCATCGACCTGACCACCGTTGACCAGCCCAAGCGGGACATGGCGGTGCAGGCGGTGGATATGCTCCGGGACAAAATTGAAAACGGCACTCAGGGCTATGTTCACCAGATCCTGCTGCCGACGCTGATCCAGCGGGGCACCTGCCGGAAGCTGGATCCCTCCAAGTGATCTCACTGTAAATTCGGGACGGTCTGCCGTCCCTGGTAGAAAGGAACATACAACCATGCAAGGTTATCTTTACGATCCTCATACCCATACTGCGGAAACCAGCAAATGCGGCCATCTGCCTGCCGCCGACGTTGTGGAGCGCTATGTGAAGCACGGCTTTTCCGGTCTGGTGGTCACAGACCATCTGCATCCGGAATACCTCTCCCGCATCGACACGGAGCATGACTGGCAGAAGGCCATGGACCACTATCTCTCCGGCTACAAGGCCTCCAAAAAGCGGGGTGACGAGCTGGGCTTCGATGTGATTTTGGGCGCCGAGCTGCGCTTCCCCCAGAATGACAATGACTATCTGGTGTACGGCATCGACGAGGACTGGCTTCGTTCCAATCCCTATATGTGCTGCACCAGTGCCCGGGAATTCTACGAGAAATTCCACAATGAGGTCCTCATCATCCACGCCCACCCCTACCGGGACGGCAACACCACCGTGTTTGAGGACGCTGTGGACGGCACGGAGATCATCAACGGCAACCCCCGCCACGAAAATCACAGCGACCGGGGCGTGGAGCTGTGCCGCCGCCATCCCAACTATTTCCGTCTGGCCGGATCTGACACCCATCAGGACGGTGATGAGGCCCGTGCGGGCGTCATCCTGCCGGAGCGGGTCCGGGACTCCTTCCAATATAAGGCAATGATCGAGTCTGGAAACTTCCGTCTCTGGGGCCCGGATTTCCAGGACCTCATTGACATCGACGAGGAAATGCGTCAGGGCAAGTAATTGCCTCCCCATCAGAATAACGACTGACTTTGAATCCCCGGCAGGCTGCCACGCTTATGATGGCCTGCCGGGGTTCGTTGTCTTTCCCGGCGAGCTGCGGCAAATTTGCAAAACCGTCTCCCGAAACCAGTCATAGGAACACAATGTCCCGTTTTTGTCGGTTATTTGCGGATTTGTGCTTGTATTTTATGGAAGAGTGTGGTAAGGTAATCCACGGTTACGGAATGCGGCGAAAAGGGGAGCGCCTTGGCGCCGCGCTCAGATTGATGACGAAACCAGATTGCGAGGGAACCCGTGTTCCGGGTTGAGAGGATCCCAGTAAGGATCGACCGCCCCTGTTTCCCCCGGTGACGCCGGGGGAGCTGTCAGCATCTGCTTGAAGTCAAATTCGGTATGTGCTGCAAGGCACATATTTTTTTGCGCTTTGAGCAGAAAATCAAATCTGGAGGTAAATCCCATGAAAAAGTTTCTTGCAAGTATTCTGACCCTGACTCTGTGCCTGGGGCTCGCCACCGGCTGCGCCGGCAAGCAGACCCCGGCGGAGAACAACACGGAAAGCGCCGGTGAGACCGGTGTGAAGGAGATCCCCTCTCTGAAGATCGCCTTCTCCCCCTACGCCGATGCGGACCAGATCACCACCGCCACAGAGCCTCTGGAGCAGCTGCTTCAGGCAAAGCTTCTGGAAAAGGGCTATGACGTGAAGGATATCGACATGACCGTGGGCACAAGCTACACCGCCGTGGGCGAGGCCCTCAGCGCCGGCAGCGCCGACATCGGCTTCATCTCCGGCGGCAACTACGTCCTCTTCTCCGACGATTGCGATGTGCTGCTCACCGCTCTGCGCTATGCCATCAACAAGGATTCCGAGAACCCTGCTGACTGGAATGACGGCACCATCGAGGAAAACACCAAGGATATGAGCACATATTACCGCTGCATCATTCTGGCCGGTCCCAGCGAAAAGGGTCAGGAGCTGCAGGCCAAGGTCAATGCCGGTGAAGAGCTGACCTGGGACGATCTCAACAGCGCCACCTGGTCCGTCCTCAGCCCCACCTCCGCCTCCGGCTACATCTATCCCTGCCTGTGGCTTCAGGATCACTACGGCAAGGGCATCAGCGATCTGGAGCACGTGGTCCAGTCTGACTCTCACACCACTTCCGTGGCCCGTCTGGCCGCCGGTCAGGTGGACGTGATGGTGTCCTTCGGCCATATCCGCATCAAGAACGCCCCCAAGTGGGAGACCGAGCTGGGCGGCACCGCCCCCATGGTGGAGCAGACCGGCGTTATCGGCGTCACCGAGGGCATCTACAACGATATGATCGCTTACAGCAAGAACTCCGATACCATGGCGGATGAGGATTTCCGCAAGGCGCTGGGCGAAAGCTTCATCGAGATTGCCGACACCGACGAGGGCCGGGAGATCATCAGTGTGTTCAGCCAGGTGGGCTACACCTGGGGTCAGGACTCCGATTATGACGGCGAGCGGGCCGCGCAGGAGCTGCTGAAGTCTCTGGAAGGCTAAGTCCCCCCTTTAAAAAACACTTGCCCCGCGGCTTCTCAGGAGCCGCGGGGCTGAAAGGCTATTTATGCTGCTGGAAGTCCAACATGTCCGTAAAGAATTTCAAAACCGCACCCTCGCCCTGACTGACGCCAGCTTTTCCGTCAGTCAGGGGGATTTTGTATCTGTGATTGGTCCCTCCGGTGCGGGCAAAACCACCCTGTTCCGGATCCTCAACGGTTCTCTCCGCTGTGACGGCGGCGCCATTCTGGTAAACGGCGTTCACTTTGAGTCTGCCGACCGTAGGACCCGCCGGGCCATCCAGACCACCATCGGCACCATCTATCAGGATTTCGCACTGGTGGAAAATGCCACCTGCCGCCAGAACGTGTTGAACGCCTGTCTGCCGGACATGGCGTTCCTCCCGGCGGTCTGCGGCTTTTTCGGAAAGGAGCGCGTCGCCGAGGCGGACGCCCTGCTGGACCGGGTGGGCCTTGCCGACAAGGTCCACGAGCCGGTGAAGAACCTCTCCGGCGGGCAAAAGCAGCGGGTAGCCATCGCCCGGGCGCTGATGCGGCATCCCGCGCTGCTGCTGGCGGACGAGCCGGTAGCGTCCTTGGACCCCGTCACCGGGCGGCAGATTTTAGAATTGCTCCGGGATATTCAGCAGGATCAAAAGCTGACCGTTCTCATGAACAGCCACAATCTGGAGCTGTCACAAGAATTTTCCAGCCGTCTCATCGGCCTGAACCAAGGAACCGTGGTGCTGGACGCCCCGGCGGACACCCCGGCGAAGGAGATCCTCGCCGCCGTCTACCACCGTCAGGAGGATCAGCCATGACCCGTTCCTCCGGAAAGCGCTGGCTGCGGACGCTGGCACTTTTCCTTCTGCTGCTGGCTGCGGCACGGTTCACCGACTGCTCCCCCACCTTGTTCTGGGCGCGGCGGAGCCATCTGACGGACCTGATCTCCGCCATGCTCCCGCCGGATTGGGGGTATGCCCCCCGAATCCTGGCCCCGCTGCTGGCTACGGTGCAGATGTCCGTCACCGGCACGGCGCTGGGATCGTTTCTGGCGCTGCTGCTGGCCCCCCTGTGCGCGGAAAATCTCCATGCCCCTAAGCCACTCCGGTGGACGCTGCGGCTGCTGGTGCAGGTGCTCCGCTCCTTTCCTACGCTGATTTTAGCGCTGCTGGCTACGTTTTCGTTTGGCCTGGGCACCTTCTCCGGTACCGTGGCCATTACGGTCTATACCTTCGCCATTTTGACCCGGCTGACCTATGAGGACATCGAATCGGCGGAGCTGGCCCCCTACCACGCTCTGTGCGCCATGGGCGCAGTGCCGTCCAAGGTCTACTGGCGAGCCGTTGTGCCGGGGATCGCCCCCTCCTATTTCTCCAATGTTCTGTACCTGTTGGAGACCAACGTGCGCCACAGTTCCATTCTGGGCTATGTAGGAGCCGGAGGCATCGGTCTGCTGCTGAACGAAAAAATTTCATGGCTGGAATACGGCAAGGTGGGCATGATCCTGTTTTTCCTGTTCCTCACCGTCTGCGTCATCGAGGGGATCAGCGGCCTGCTGTCCCAGATTATCCGGGAGGAACGGAGCCTGTCTCCCCTTGGGAAGCGGCTCCTCACCGGCGCTGCCGTTCTGCTGGCTTTGGTCTGTACGCTGTCTCTCCAGCCACCGGACTTCTCCCATATCAGCCCCCGGGCGGTGCAGGCCATGATTTCCGGCCTGTTCCACCCCGACTGGGCCTTCTTCTTTGAGACGGATACCAGCGGCTTGGGGTACCTGCTGCTGGAGACCGTGTGCATCGCTCTGGTGGGCACCTGCGCCGGAACAGTTATCGCAGTGCCCCTGTCCTTCCTCTCTACCCCCTGCCTGATGCCAAAGCTCCCGGCGCTGCTGTTCCGGGTGGTCATCATGGCGATCCGCTCTGTCCCTTTCCTGATCTACGGCCTGATCTTTATTCGGGTGGCCGGTCCCGGCCCCTTTACCGGCGTGCTCACTCTGGGCGTTTGCAGCGTTGGTCTTTTGAGCAAACGGTTCACGGAGGCCATTGAGTCGCTGGACTTCCGGGCCTATCACGCCTTAGAGGCCATGGGCGTCCCCCTTCTGCTCCGCATCCGGTACGCCGTGATCCCCCAGCTGCTCCCGGCGCTGGCCTCGGCGGTGCTGTACCGCTTCGATGTGAACATACGGGAGGCATCGGTTCTGGGACTGGTGGGCGCGGGCGGCATCGGCGCGCCTTTGATCTTCGCCATGAACCATTACAAGTGGAGCGAGGCCGGGGCCATCGCCCTTGGACTGATTTTACTGGTCTGGTGCATTGACCGCCTCTCCGCCTCCCTCCGCCGGTAATATAAAAGAGCTGACTGCATTGCAGTCAGCTCTTTTTTTCACGCAACTGAACACCGTTTGGACTTCTCTCAGCCCGCGTCGGCGGCGATGGCCTGATCGATGAGGGATTGCAGCGTCTCCGCCTGATTCTTCTCGGTGATGGCACCTACGATGGGCTCGCCCACGATGTTGCCGTTCCGATCCACTACATAGGTGGTGGGGAAGGCGAAGATGTTGGCGGTAAAAGCTCCCGCCGGGCTGCTGGAATCGAAATACACGTTCTGATAGGTGGCGCCCTTCTTGGCCAACACGTCCTTCGCGTCGGCGATGGCCGTCTCGTCGCCGTCCAGCGTAAAGGCGTTGACGCCGATGAGCGCGCCGCCCTTGTCCGCCAGCTCCTTGTTCAGCGCGTCCAGATCGCCAAGCTCACCCACGCAGGGGCTGCAGGTGGTGAACCAGAAATTCACCACGGTGACGGCGTTGGCGGAGAACAGCTCGTCGCTCTTGACCTCGTTGCCGTCCAGATCCTTGCCCTCAAAGGAGGGGAACTTCTGCACATCGCCGTTGGCGTCGGTCTCCTCATTCAGAATTTCGGGATGCTGCTTTTCCAGCTCGGTCAGCTTATTCTCGATCTCGCTGATCTCCTGCGCGGACTTCTTCAGCAGCGCGTATTCCTCATCGCTGAACTGGTCCTTGGCGGATTCGATGGTGTCCAGCAGGAAATCGCCGTAATTCTTGCCGTCCTCGATCATGGCCATGCCCTTGTCCGCCGCCAGAAAGACCTTTTCCCAAAGCTCCGTGTTCTCCGACAGGATCTCATTCTCCCGATCCATCAGGGACTTGTGGGTGGCGGCGGCCTCCTCCGTCTGGGCCGTGTCGCCGCTGTTTTCGGTCTTGCTGTCACCCTTCGCGCCGCAGGCGGCCAGGGACAGCACCATCAGCGTTGCCAGCAGCAGCGCGGTCATTTTCTTCAGTTTCATGTTGATTCCTCCGTGTTTTCTTCAATGTTGATATTTTGTTTTCCATCTCCAAAGCCATAGCGGAAGCTCACGGCCCCGGTGGGACAAGCGCTGACGCACATCCCGCAGCGGATACACTCGGTATGGTTGGGCGTTTTCGTCACGTCCACATCCATCTTGCAGGCTCTGGCGCATTTCCCGCAGGAAACGCATTTATGCCCGTCCACCTTCATCTGAAGGAGGGACACCCGGTTAAAGAGTGCGTAGAACGCCCCCAGCGGGCAGAGCCATTTGCAAAACGGCCGGTAGAACACCACGCTCAGCGCAACCACCGCCAGCAGAATACTGAACTTCCAGGTAAACAGCTTGCCCAGCGCTGCCCGGATGCCGGAATTGGCGAGGGACAGCGGAATCGCCCCCTCCAGCACGCCCTGCGGACAGAGGTACTTGCAGAAAAAGGGGTCCCCCATACCCACGTCGTTCACCAAAAACGCCGGCAGCAAGACGACCATCACCAGCAAAACGGCGTATTTGAGATAGGTCAGAGGCTTCAGCTTCTTTGTGGAGAGCTTTTTCGTGGGAATTTTATGCAGCAGCTCCTGAAACCATCCGAAGGGGCAGAGAAAGCCGCAGATGAAGCGTCCCAGCAAAACCCCTAACAGGATGAGAAAGCCTGTGATATAATAGGAGAAACGGAACTTCGATGAGCCCACCACCGCCTGAAACGCCCCGATGGGACAGGCCCCGGACGCCGCGGGACAGGAATAGCAGTTCAGTCCCGGCACGCAGACGGTTTTTCCCGCCCCCTGATAAAGACTTCCCTTGAAGAAGTTCGGCAGGTGAAGATTGGTCAGCAGCGCCGCCCCCGCCTGAATCCATCCCCGCCAGCGGGCAAGGAGATGGGAAATTGTTTGATGTTTTTTATCCAATACCCACACACTCCAGACATACTTTAATGGCCTTGCTCAGCACCGTGGCCGTTTCGCCCCGCAGTACACCGACGCACACCATGGCGGCCCCAGCCAACAGCAAACCGACCTGTGCCATCGTCTTTTTCGATTGAGGCAATTTGCTCACTCCCTTCATTGCTGCCTTATTGTACCACAGGAGATGTAAGATTTTCGTTAAGAACAGAAAGTTAACAGAAATCTTATCTGCCTGTGCTATAATGAACACAAATGGTTCACTCAGCGTGTCGAAAAAGCCTTTTCTCCACGCGTGGAGCAGGAATACGCCGTCGGCCCAGCCGGTTTCCGTGCGCTTTGCACCCAGAAACCGGGGCCTTCCTCGAAACAGGCTCGTTTTATCCGCCACCGGCGGCACTTCGCCTGTTTCCCCTTCTTGGGTTTCCCGCGCACACCCTTCACCCGCAAGGGGTATGCAGCATCCGTAAAGCGGCACAGCCGCTAACGGCTGCCCTACCTTACCGTCGCGGAGAATTTACCACTTTATTGACAGTCTCAGATTATTATGCCGGAGGTTTTTATGCGTATTCTTGTAGTTGAAGATGAACGTGCCCTTTGCGAGACCATCGTCCGCAGTCTCCGCCGTCTTGCTTACAGCGTGGACCCCTGTTATGACAGTGACACCGCCATCGACCTGCTTGGCTCGGAGCGGTACGATCTGGTCCTGCTGGATCTGAACCTGCCGGGAGCGGACGGCATGACGGTGCTCCGCACCCTCCGCCAGACCGACCGGGAGACGCAGGTGCTGATCCTCTCCGCCCGCAGCGAGGTCGCTGACAAGGTGGAAGGTCTGGACGCCGGGGCCAACGACTATCTGGCAAAGCCCTTTCATTTAGAGGAACTGGAGGCCCGCATCCGCAGCCTGACCCTCCGGCAGTTTACCCAGAACGATGTGGTGCTCCACTGCGGCCCGCTGTCCTTCGACACCCGCTCCCGCACCGCCACCGCCGCCGGCCAGCCATTGGCCCTGACGCGAAAGGAGACCGGCATTCTGGAATACCTGCTGCTCCACCGGGGGCGGCCCGTCAGTCAGGAGGAGCTTTTGGAGCACGTCTGGGACAACAGCGTGGACAATTTCAGCAACTCCATCCGGGTACACATTTCCGCTTTGCGGAAAAAGCTGCGGGCGGCGCTGGGCTATGACCCCGTCCGCAACCGCATCGGTGAGGGATATTTGATTGAGGAGGAGCAGGCATGAAAAAGCTGTCTCTGCAATGGCGGATCACTCTGATGACAGCCTTGCTCATCTGCTCCACCTGCATGGCGATGAACTGGCTGATCGGCTGCTCCGGCCGGCACTATATGGACTCCATTGGTGCCAACCTCTCCACCGCCATCGATCCCTCGGAGGGGGCAGTGGAATACTTCGACCCCAGCCGGGAGGGGCTTGACCCCAACCTGACCATTGTGATCTATGGGGCCCAGAACTCCTTCACCGCCACCAACTGGTACATCACGGCGGCAGTGACGCTGTTGGGGGGCATTCTGGCCTATTTCGTCAGCGGCCGGGCACTGAGACCTCTGCGGACCTTCGTGGCGCAGGTGGAAAAGGTACAGCCCAACAATCTGGCGGACATGAAGATCACGGAAGAGGTGCTGCCGGAATTCCGGCAGTTCAGCGACTCCTTCAACCAGATGTTGGAGCGGCTGGACGAGGGCTTCACAGCCCAACGGCAATTCACCGGAAACGCCGCCCATGAGCTGCGCACACCGCTGGCGCTGATGCAGGCGCAGGTGGAGCTTTTCTCCGCCGAGCACCCGGACGTATTGCCGGAAACCGCAGATTTCCTCCGCCTTCTGCGGGAGCAGACGGAGCGGATGACCCAGATGACAAGGACCCTTCTGGAAATGTGCGGCTTGCAGGCGGTGCCCTGTACGGATCACATCGAGCTCGGCCCTATGATCGATGAAATTTTCGCGGATCTCGCTCCGCTGGCAGAGAAAAATAACGTCATGTTAGAGCGGGAGGGAGACGGCACCATGACCGGCAGCGACACGCTGATCTACCGCTTACTGTTCAACCTGACGGAGAACGCCATCAAGTATAACCGCCCCGGCGGCTCCGTGCGCCTTTCCGTGACGCCGGAGCCTGAAAAACTGCTGATCCGGGTGTCCGACACCGGCCCCGGCATCCCGGAACACTTTCAGCGGAGCGTATTCCAGCCCTTTTTCCGGGTGGACAAATCCCGCAGCCGGGAATACGGCGGCGTGGGCTTGGGGCTTTCGCTGGTGTGGGAGATCGTCAAACTCCACGGCGGTACCGTGTGCGTGGAGAACAGCTCGGAGGCAGGCACCACCGTGGCGGTGTCCCTTCCCCTCCGGTGAACCGCTTTAAAAAGAGCCTGCGTCCCGGCTTGGGACGCAGGCTCTTTTTATACATAGATTCTACTTTTTTCGCAGTTCCTGAATGATTTTCGCGATCATGTAGATCACATATCCCAAAAAGATAACCCCCGCAGGTATGATCACGAAAAGCAGAAAAAACTTCCCGACAACGTCATACAGGGCGGCTTCGACGATGCTTCCCATTCCGTTGGCCTCCTTTTCGCCGGATTTCAAAGCGTCAAAAGTGAGAAATCATATGTCCCTGACCCAATTTGCTTTCATTCTTGAATCAATTTTACCACATGGCTTTTTCACAGTCAAAGCGTTTTGGCAGCAAACTGACAGTATATCAAGAAAAACCCACCGGTCCGCTGCGTTGCAGCGAACCGGCGGGTTATTGCAGTTATTCCCACTCAATAGTCGCGGGGGGCTTGGAGGTAATATCGTAGACGATGCGGTTGATGTGGGGCACCTCATTGACGATACGGACGGAGACCCGGTCCAGCACATCGTAGGGGATCCGGGTCCAGTCGGCGGTCATGAAGTCCGTGGTGGTGACGCTGCGGAGGGCCAGGGTATAATCATAGGTCCGGCCATCGCCCTGCACGCCTACGGAGCGCATATTGGTCAGCACCGCGAAATACTGGCTCATGGCGCTCTCCAGATGCGCCTTGGCAACCTCGTCCCGGAAGATGAAATCCGCCAGACGCAGAATATCCAGTTTTTCCTTCGTCACATCCCCCAGACAGCGGATGGCAAGGCCGGGGCCGGGGAAGGGCTGACGCATCACCAGATACTCCGGCAGACCCAACTCACGGCCCAGCTGCCGCACCTCGTCCTTAAAGAGCATCCGCAGAGGCTCGATGATCTCCTTAAAATCCACATAATCCGGCAGACCACCCACATTGTGATGGCTCTTGATCACGGCTGCGTCACCGGCACCGGACTCGATCACATCCGGGTAAATCGTACCCTGAGCCAAGTAATCCACCTGACCGATTTTTTTGGCTTCCGCCTCAAAGACCCGGATGAATTCCTCGCCGATGATCTTCCGTTTGCGCTCCGGCTCGCTGACGCCGGCCAGCTTGCTCAAAAACAGCTCTTCCGCGTTGACCCGGACGAAGTTGATGTCCCACTTTCTGAAGGCCTCCTCTACCTCGTCTCCCTCGTTGAGACGCATGAGGCCGTGGTCCACAAATACGCAGGTCAGCTGATTGCCTACGGCCTCCGCTATCAGCGCCGCCGCCACAGAGGAATCCACGCCGCCGGAGAGGGCCAGCAGCACCTTGCCGTCCCCCACCTTTTCCCGGATCTGACGGATGGCAACATCCTTATAATCTCCCATGGTCCACTGCCCCTTTGCGCCGCAGACCTCATAGAGGAAGTTGCGGAGCATGGCGGTGCCGTAGGCGGTGTGATTCACCTCCGGGTGGAACTGGACGCCGTAAAAGCCCCGGCGCTCGTCACAGATGGCCACGTTGGGACAGGCGTCGGAATGGGCCACCAGTTCAAAGCCCTCCGGCACCTTCTCCATATAGTCGCCGTGGCTCATCCAGGTAACGCTCTCGGCAGGCAGGCCCTTGAATAGCTTGCAGTCGGTGCGGAAATAGGTCTCCGTCTTGCCGTACTCCCGGGCGGAATCCGCCGTAGCCGCCGTCACCCGGCCGCCCAGATTGTGGGCGATGAGCTGACAGCCGTAGCAAATGCCCAGAATGGGGATCCCCAGCTTGAAGATCTCCGGGTCTGCCTGCGGGGACGCGGGATCGTACACACTGTTGGGCCCGCCGGTAAAGATAATGCCGATGGGGGCCATCGCCTTGATCTCCGCCACCGGGGTGGTGTAAGGCTTGACCTCGCAGTATACGCTGCATTCCCGGACTCGCCGGGCGATAAGCTGATTATACTGACCTCCGAAATCGAGTACTAAAACGGTTTGTGATGCCATAGAGACCTCCTGAAAAATAACGATTCAGATATTGCAGCTTTATGCGTTTTCACGCTCCAGTGCCGCCTGGACAAAGCCCTTGAACAGCGGATGGGCATGGTTGGGGCGGGATTTGAATTCCGGGTGATACTGAACGCCCACAAAGAACGGCTGGTCCGTCAGCTCCACCGTCTCCACCAGCCGCCCATCGGGGGACAGCCCGGAGAGGACCAGTCCCGCAGAGGTGAGAGCCTCCCGGTAGTCGTTGTTGAATTCGTAGCGGTGGCGGTGACGCTCGGAGATCTCCAGCGTGCCGTAGCACCGCTCCATGGTGGTGCCGGGCCGGATCACACAGGGATAGGCCCCCAGCCGCAGCGTGCCGCCCTTGTCGATCTCGTCGCTCTGTCCCGGCATGAAGTCGATGACCTTGTTTTCGCACAGTTCGTTGAACTCGCCGGAATCCGCGTCGGCGATCCCAGCGGCGTGGCGTGCATATTCGATCACAGCGATCTGCATTCCCAGGCAGATGCCGAAATAGGGTACCCGATGCTCCCGGGCGTATTTCGCCGTCAGGATCATGCCGTTGATCCCCCGCTGGCCAAAGCCGCCGGGGACGATGATGCCGTCCAACGCGCCCAAAACCGCCTCCGCATCGCTTTCCGTAATGGTCTCGGAGTCGATCCAGCGGATGTCCACCTCAGCCCCCAGAGCATAGCCCGCATGGCGCAGTGCCTCTGCCACGGAGAGATAAGCGTCATGAAGCTGAACGTATTTGCCCACCAGCCCGATGGTCACACGTCTGTCCGCATGTTTGATCCGCTCCACCATGTGTTCCCACTCCGTCAGCTCCGGGGCCGGGGCGTCGATACCCAACTCCCGGCATACCACAGAGGAAAAGTGGGACTGCTCCAGCATCAGCGGCGCTTCATACAAACAGGGCAGCGTGATGTTCTCAATGACGCAGTCGGGCTTTACATTGCAGAACATGGAGATTTTCTGGAAAATAGAAGGCTCCAGCGGCTCGTCGCACCGGAGGACGATGAGGTTGGGATTGATCCCCATGCCCTGAAGCTCCTTGACAGAGTGCTGGGTGGGCTTGGACTTGTGCTCATCGGAGCCCCGGAGGAAGGGCACCAACGTCACATGGATAAAGAGGCTGTTCTCCCGGCCCACCTCCAGAGAGATCTGCCGGACAGCCTCCAGAAAGGGCTGGGACTCAATATCGCCGATGGTGCCGCCGATCTCGGTGATGACCACGTCGGCGTCCGTCTGCTTACCCACCCGATAGACAAATTCCTTGATCTCATTGGTGATGTGGGGGATCACCTGCACGGTGGAGCCCAGATACTCCCCCCGGCGCTCCTTGTTCAGAACGTTCCAGTACACCTTGCCGGTGGTGAGGTTGGAGTATTTGTTCAGATCCTCGTCGATGAACCGCTCATAGTGACCCAGATCCAGATCCGTTTCCGCGCCGTCCTCGGTGACGTAGACCTCGCCGTGCTGATAGGGGCTCATGGTGCCGGGGTCCACATTGATGTAGGGGTCCAGCTTCTGAGCGGCCACCTTCAGCCCTCTTGTCTTTAAAAGGCGGCCCAGAGACGCCGCGGTAATGCCCTTACCCAACCCGGATACCACGCCGCCGGTCACAAAAATGTATTTCGTCATACGTCCTCCTCCGAAAATTTCACGTTCTGTCTACGCAGTCCCGCTTTGGCAGTTTTTATTTATAAGTCGACAAGATCTGCTCCGCCACGGCCCGCTTCGTCACACAGCGATCCATCGCCTGCTTTTCGATGTATCGGTGGGCCTCCTGCTCCGTCATATTCAGTTCCCCGATCAGCAGCCACTTGGCCCGGTTCACAAGGCGGATCTCCTCCATTTTTTCCTCAATGGTGGCATTCTTCTTTTCCAGCCCCCGCAAACGCTCCCGGGTACCGCACAGCAGCCGCAGGGATTGGGTAAACAGCTGGGTCGACATAGGCTTGGACAGCACCAGAACGCCCTGTGGCGTCAGCCGTCCGTCAATATCCGGAAAATACTCTGCCTTCACCAGCAGCAGTACCCCGGCGGCGCTGTGCTGGCAGATATCCTGCGCCAGTCGGGTGCCGAACTCATCCGGCAGCGGCGTGTTGATCACCACCAGATCGCAGCTGTTTTCCAGCAGCCCCCGGCGGGCACCGGCGGCGTCCGTCAGCACCGTGACCGGCCAATAGAACCGCTCCGGCAGAAGGCTCCGGACGGATTCATTGAATTTTGCGGAGGCGGACACCACCAGAACGCTGTACGCATGGCCAAGCTCCATCGTTGTCCCCCTCCTTTTCTATGCTTTTTACCGCGTGCTTTCTGAGCGGTCAGGTATAGTATTGGATGATCGCTGCAGGAAGATGTTCTTTGATAAAATCACTGGCGGCGGCAGCTGCCTTGGCCTCCGCCCAGGTCTCCGGCAGTCTGCGGTACCGGGCCCGGATCTCCTCCGGCGCCGTGTAGAGGTTCAGATCCGCCGCAGGCGGCAGCTGCATGTTGTGAGCAACGCCCTCCATTCCCGCCCGAATCAGCAGGACAAAGGCCAGATACGGGTTGCACAGCGGGTCCGGAGACCGCAGTTCCGCCCGCCGGTATTCCCCCACCGCCGCCGGGACCCGGATGAGCTGAGAGCGGTTCTCAGCGGACCAGGAAAGATAGCCGGGTGCCTTCCAGCTTCCAAAGCGGCGGTAGGATTCCTCCGTGGGGTTCAGGAACGCCGTCATGGCCTCCACATGGGCCAGCACCCCGGCAAGGACCTGGGGCATCACGTCCCGCTTATCCTCGCTGACAGCGGAGAAGTTGATGTGCATTCCGTTGCCCGCCTTGTCTGCCAGAGGCTTGGGTCCGAAATCGGCATACAGCCCGTTCCGGGCCGCCACCGTATCCACAGCCGCCCGGAAGGTCACGGCGTTATCCGCCGCAGTGACCGGGTCTGCATAGCGGAAATCAATTTCGTTCTGGCCGGGGCCCTCCTCATGGTGAGAGCTTTCCGGCCGGATGCCCATGCGCTCCAGCGTCAGGCAGGCCTCCCGGCGGACATTCTCCCCCTTGTCTGCCGGGGCAATGTCCATGTAACCGGCACGGTCATAGGGAATTTTGGTAGGCTCGCCGTCCTCGTCCAGCCGGAACAGATAGAATTCCATCTCTGTTCCGAAGGCAAAGGTCAATCCGGCCTTTTTGGCGTCCTCTACCGTTTTTTTCAACAGGCTCCGGGCGTCCGCGCCGATGACGGTGCCGTCTGGCTGGGTCACGGCGCAGAACATCCGCACCACCCGTCCATGCTCCGGCCGCCAGGGCAGCACACAGAGGGTGGACGGGTCCGGGCGCAGCAGCAGATCAGAGTGGACCTCCCCGCCGAAGCCGGGAATGGCGGAGCCGTCGATGGCAATACCGTACTGGAAGGCCCGGTCCAGTTCCTCCGGCATAATGGCGATATTTTTCTGGCGGCCCGCCGCGTCGCAGAAGGCCATGCGGATGAACTTCACGTCCTCCTCCGCCGCATACTGCTTGATCTCCTCAACCGAATACTGCATATTGTCTCCGCCTTTCCGTTATGGTTTCCGTATGCATGCCCGGCGATCCAGGCCCCCTCATTTTTTGATGCAACTGTTATAGCACACCTTTTCATGAATTTACAATATGTAAAACAGAAAAAATCATGGTTTTCCGAGACTTATTCTCCGTCATGCTCACACATTGGAGGCTGCTGGTCTGGTCTCCTGTCCTGTTTTGCGCTCTGCGGCGATTCTTTTCCAACCGCCAGCCCGTTCTGCAACAAAAAAGGCGTCCACTTCCAACGGGAGCCATGCTCCCACTGAAAATGAACGCCTTTGCTCATTTTGTATTCAAAAAAGACCTGATTCAACAAATTAGGTTAAATCGTACCATGTGCGTCCGCGCTTGTCAATCATTTTTCTGTCGAACACGGTGCAAAAAGGAGGGCCTGCGCCCTTCCTTTTGTCCTTGGCTGCCTCTTATACCGTGCCGGTGACGATCAGCTCGCTGACGCCGGGGGTCACGGCCCACGCCCCGGTCACCGGGTCCTGGGTGTACGTGGCCGCAGGGACGGTGATCTGCCCCGCTGTTGTGGCGAACAGTCCAGTGGTCCCGTCATAGGTGTACTGCGTACCGGCAGTCCAGGGTGCACCGTTGTAGGTCACCGTGAGACCGTTGAGAACCGGATCGAAGGTATCCCGGAGGATCACATCGTCCGTCGCGGTGACGGGGGTATTGCCGGTGTTCTGGATGATAAAGGTGTAGGTGATCCGGCCGTTCTCCGCTACCACCGTGGGATTCAGCCCCTTGGTGATGGACAGTCTCGGGCTGCTCACCACGCCAACTGTCTCCTCCGCCGTCACAGGTGCGGCCAGCCCGCCGCCGGTCACGGTGACGGTGTTGACAATACTGGATTCCGCTGCCAGCGGCGCGTAGTGGGTCACCTCCGTCTCGTAGATCACAAGGGCGCTGCCCCCGGCAGGGACCGTGATGCCGGTGACGGTCATGGGCGGTCCGGCGTTGACGGCCGGAGCGGCTTGCAGTGCGCCGTTCACATAGTACCGAACGCTGCCCGGCAAATAGGCCAGCGGATACAGGGTCGCTCCGCCAAAGGCGTAGCCGCCCAGGTTGTCGGAAATGGTCAGGCCCGTCAGGGGCGTGACGCCGCTGTTGGTAAGGCTGACCACATACGTGACCGTCCCACCCGGCTCGTAATTCTCCCGCACCGCCGTTTTTGCGGCGGTCAGGACCTCCCTCAGCTCTCCGGTGACAATATTGGAATTGACGGTGCCGCCGGTATAGGTGAGGGTCGCCATATTCTGAAAGGATGTGGGCATAAAACAAGCCTCCTTAAAATCGCTCAGATTCGCGCGTCTGCGCGTTCCATTCTATGCGCCGGAACAGCACACGGTCCCCCGCCATTCTCTAAAAGCAATAAAAAAAACAGCCCACCTTTGGCACTTTCGGAAAAAATCTGGTTTTGCCGTGGGAAAGCGTTGATTTTTTTCGGGAACCGTGCTATCTTGATAACAAGCGAAATCGTTTTCTTTCGGATGTAGTTTCCACATATCTGTTAACGGACACAGAAAAATCCGTTTGCGCTTTCGCCAACCTTTTCCCCGCAAACCATTTTCTATTTGTACGCTTATCCAAATAATGATCCTAAATATTCATAAGGAGGACGTTTTATGTTTGATCCGAAAACTGTTTCCCTGGGTATTGCTCCCATCGGCTGGTGCAATGACGATATGCCGGAGCTGGGTGCTGAGAACACCTTCCAGCAGACCGTCAGTGAGATGGCTCTGGCCGGCTTCACCGGCTGCGAGATCGGCAACAAGTATCCCACCGACCCCGCTGAGCTGAAGAAGGCTCTGGACCTGCGCGGTATGCGCATCGCCAGCCGCTGGTATTCTTCCTTCATCCTGACCCGTTCCATGGAGGAAGAGGAGAAGGACTTCATCGCCAACCTGGACTTCCTGGAGGCTGTCGGCGCAAATCACATCAACGTCTCCGAGCAGAGCTACTCCATCCAGGGCAAGGTGGACGTGCCCATCCTCACCGGCGGCCACAAGCATGTCATGAACGATGAGGAGTGGGACCGCTTCTGCAAGGGTCTGAACCGTCTGGGCCAGATCGCTTCCGAGCGTGGCTTCAAGCTGTGCTTCCATCATCACATGGGCACCGTGGTCCAGACCAGCGAGGAGACCGACCGCATGATGTCCAACACCGATCCCCGGTATGTGTTCCTCTGCTATGATACCGGCCACTTCACCTTCGCCGGCGAGGACCCCCTGGCCATGCTGAAGAAGTATGTGGACCGCGTGGGCCACGTCCATCTGAAGGATATGCGTCTGCCCGTGGTGGAGGAAGCCCGCAAGAACAACTGGTCCTTCCTGCAGTCCGTCCGCAATGGTGCTTTCACCGTCCCCGGTGACGGCAACGTGGACTTCGATCCCGTGTTCAAGGTGCTCTCCGACGCCGGCTATCAGGGCTGGCTGTTGGTGGAGGCTGAGCAGGATCCCGCCAAGGCCAATCCTCTGGAGTACGCTATCAAGGGCCGTACCTACATCCGGGAGCACACCGGTCTGTAAATCGCGCGATGGGAGGACCCCGGTCCTCCCCACCGCATTTCCATACCACTTTTTGACATCAAACAGGAGATGTTTCCAATGACTTATTTTAATAAGAACAAGGAACTCAAGCGGGGCTACAACGCCTATATCGACGAGTCCACCAACTACATGGGTACCCAGATGAACGTGGGCCTGCTGGTGATGGAGGACGGCGACACCTACACCTACGAAAGCGCCGACCGCGAGGTTGCCATCCTGCTTTTCGAGGGCAAGGTCACCTATGAATACGCCGGCAAGACCGTTGAGGCCGACCGCCCCAACTGCTTCCATCACGAAGCCTACTGCCTGCTGGCTCCCAAGGGCACCAAGATCACCCTGACGGCTCACAGCCACAGCGAGCTTTACATGCAGGACACCCTGAACGAGAAGGATTATGAGCCGGTCATGTACACCCCGGAGACCGTCCAGACCCAGCACGCCGGTTCCAAGGGCGAGCTGATGGGTGCTATGGAGCGTGAGATCAAGACCTTCTTCGACTATGACAACGCCCCCTTCTCCAACATGGTGCTGGGTGAGGTGCTGAACCGTCCCGGCAAGTGGTCCTCCTATCCTCCTCATCATCATCCCCAGCCGGAGGTCTATTTCTACCGTTTCGACTATCCTCACGGCTTCGGCGCCGGTTTTGCCAACGGCGATGTTTACAAGACCGAGCAGAACGGCTGCGCCGTCATCAACCACGGCTTCCACTCTCAGGTGGTAGCTCCCGGCTACGCCATGTGCTACGCCTGGGGTATCCGGCATCTGGAGGGCGATCCCTGGCTGAAGACCCGCATCGACGACAAGGAGCACGAGTGGCTGTGGAAGCCCGATGCCAATGACCACATCTATCCCAATCATTGATCGGAGGTAACAAAAGCATGAAAACTGTCCGTTTGACCATGGCGCAGGCTTTGGTCCGTTTTCTGGAAAATCAGTACATGGAGGTTGACGGTGCCCAGCACCGCTTCGTCCGCGGCGTGTTCATCATTCCCGGCCACGGCAACGTGGTGGGTCTCGGTCAGGCGCTGAGCCAGGAGGCCAAGCACCTGGAGATCTATCAGGGCAAGAACGAGCAGGGCATGGCCCAGGCCGCCGTGGCCTTCGCCAAGCAGATGAAACGTAAGCAGATCTGCGTTGCCACCTCCTCCGTGGGCCCCGGCGCCGCCAACATGGTCACCGCCTGCGGCACCGCCACCGCCAACAACATCCCCCTGCTGGTGCTGCCCGGCGACACCTACGCCTGCCGTCAGCCCGACCCCGTTCTGCAGCAGGTGGAGCACACCAACTCCCTGGCCACCACCACCAACGACGCTTTCAAGGCCGTGTGCCGCTACTGGGACCGCGTTGTCCGTCCCGAGCAGCTGATGAGCGCTATGATCAACGCCTTCCGGGTGCTGACCGATCCCGCCAACACCGGTGCGGTCTGCGTTGCCATGCCCCAGGACGTTGAGGGTGAGGCCTATGATTATCCCGTGAGCTTCTTCGCCAAGCGTGTCTGGCGTCTGGAGCGCCGCCCCGCCACCGAGGCCGCTCTGGCTGACGCTGCCGAAGCCATCCGCAAGGCCAAGCGCCCCATGATGATCTGCGGCGGCGGCGTCCGCTATTCCGAGGCGCACGCCGAGTTCCTGCACTTTGCCGAGACCTTCGGCATCCCCTACGGCGAGACCCAGGCGGGCAAGTCCGCTACCGACTGGCTGCACCCCCTGAACTTGGGCGGCGTGGGCACCACCGGCTGCTCCGCAGCCAACGAGATCGCCCGGAAGGCCGATCTGGTCATCGGCGTGGGCACCCGCTACACCGACTTCACCACCGCTTCCAAGTGGCTGTTCAAGGATACCTGCAAATTCGTCAACATCAATGTCTCTGAGTTCCAGAGCCTGAAGATGGAGGCTGTCCCCGTGGTGGCTGACGCCAAGGAAGCCCTGCCCCGTCTGGAAAAGCTGCTGGAGGGCTATCAGACCGCCTATAAGGATGAGGTCAAGGTCGCCAAGGAGAAGTGGATCGATGAGCTGAACCGTCTGGATCACATCACCTTCTCCGATAAGAAGAACTGGAAGCCGGAGATCAATGACGCCAACGCCGATTCCGCCAAGCGCTTCGCGCAGGACGTCAATGCCCAGCTGACCCAGACCTCTGCTCTGGGCGCCATCAACGCCATGATGAGCGAGGGCGATGTTGCCATCGGCGCCGCCGGCTCTCTGCCCGGCGATATGCAGCGGATGTGGCGTCCCACCGGCGTTGACACCTACAACATGGAGTACGGCTATTCCACCATGGGCTACGAGGTGGCCGGCGCTCTGGGCGTGAAGCTGGCCATCGGCGACAAGCACGAGGTCTATTCCTTCTGCGGTGATGGCAGCTTCAATATGCTCCACGGTGAGCTGATCACCGCCTGCCAGGAGCACAAGAAGATCAACATCTGCCTGTTCGACAACGCCTCTTTCGGCTGCATCAACAACCTGCAGGTTGGCCACGGCAACGTTACGCTGTGTACCGAGCTGCGCTATCGCAATAAGGATGGTCTGTTCGGCAACTTCATGAACATCGACTACGCCAAGGTGGCGGAGGCTTACGGCTGCAAGAGCTACACCGTCCGCACCATGGAAGAGCTGGTGGCCGCCTTCGAGGATGCCAAGAAGGTAAAGAACATCCCCGTCCTCTTCGACATCAAGGTCCTGCCCAAGACCATGACCGACGGCTATTCCTCCTGGTGGCGCGTGGGTGACACCGAGGTGTCCGAACGCAAGGAGAACCTGGCGGCTTATGCCGACCTGCAGGCTCACCTGAAGGAAGTCCGGAAGTACTAAGATCATTTTTATTTACGAAAACCCATCCAAATTATAAAAAAGGAAGGTTATTAACATGGAAAAGGTATTGAAGATCGGCATTATCGGCTGCGGCGCTATCGGCAAGGATCACTGCCGCCGCATCATTGAGACCGTCCCCGGTGCTACCGTTGTGGCCGTGTCCGACTATGTGGCCGCCGCCGCTGACGACACCGCCGCCAAGTACGGCATCAAGTCCTACGGCAATGACTGCGATGGTATAATCAAGGATCCCGAGGTTGAGGCCGTGGTCATCACCTCCATCGACCCCACCCATCATGACTATGTCATGAAGACTCTGGCTGAGGAGAAGTGGTGCTTCTGCGAGAAGCCCCTGAGCCAGAACGCCGCTGACTGCGAGGACATCATCAAGCGCGAGCAGGAGATCGGCAAGCGTCTGGTGCAGGTGGGCTTCATGCGTCACTATGACCGCGGCTATGCCGAGATGAAGCGCATCATCGACTCCGGTGAGATCGGCAAGCCCCTGCTGATCAAGTGCTGCCACCGCAACGTTGCTCAGGGCCCGGGCTTCAAGACCGAGAACGGCGTCACCAACGTGGCCATCCACGAGCTGGACATCTGCCGCTGGCTGCTGGGCGACGAGTATGAGGACGTCCAGTGCGTCAAGGTCCGTCAGAGCTCCAACTCCAACAAGGGCTATGACAACCCCCAGGTCATGCTGATGCGCACCAAGAACGGCTGCTTCATCGACGTGGAGGTTCAGGTTGCTGACGGCTACGGCTATGACATCCAGTGCGAGGTCGTCTGCGAGAACGGCACCGTGAAGCTGCCCGATCCCTACGCTGTGGTCCGCCGCTCTCGTCCCGCCGGTTGGGACAGCGTCCAGCCCGCCGAGTCCATGCCCATCATGACCGACTGGAAGGAGCGCTTCATCGAGGCTTATGACATCGAGTTCTGCCAGTGGGTGGAGTCTGTCCACGCCGGCAAGCTCACCGGCCCCTCCTCCTGGGACGGCTATGTGGCCTGCGTGGCTGGCGACGCTCTGAACGCCTCCCGCGGCACCTCTCAGTTCATGAAGGTGGAGACCATGGAAAAGCCCGAGATGTACAAGTAATCTCACCCCATCCAATATAAAACACGGAGCCTGGCCAATGGTCAGGCTCCGTGTTTTTCCTTTTTCTGCAAATGCCGGAGTTTTCTCCGGCGCTTTTGCTTTTTCGATACAAACGCGGTTCAGCGTTCAAACAGCTTCCTCACTCCACTTCTAAGTGAACGGACTTATGAAACTGAGGCTCCACCAGACCGGGGAGCTCCACGGCGTCGGTAAAATACAGATTCTCGACGTACTCTTGCAGCAGGGACACCACATAGGGATGGGGCCGCTCGTCAGGCCGCCGGGCCGCCACCGTCACCACCGCCGTTTTGGGTTGGAGCTTTTCCAGCAGCTTCCGGGAGGTGGAATCGAAGGAGGCATGGTGGGGCACCTTCAGAATGTCACAGGGGGTCAGATTCACGGTCTCCCACACATGGGCGTAGGCGTCGCCGCCCAGAACGATCTCCTTGCCGTGGTAATACAGCCGCTGGCGCAGAGAGCACACGTTCATGGATTTGGCCCAGCGCACCAGTTCATAACCGTTCCGCTCTCCGTTGAAGGCCGCATCATAGATCTCCTTCTGCCGCCGGTACAGGGCCGGTTCGCCGCAGAGGATATCCATTTTCAGGTCCGGCGTCAGCTGGAGGGAAATCGTTTCCGTCCCCGGCACCAATTCAAACTGCTTGATACGATCGGGGTGACTTTGCAGCGCCTCGGTATAGATCTGGAGGCAGAGAAGGGCGTTTCTCGCAGCCTTGGGCAAGTTGTTATCCGGATGGAAGGGGTCCAGCTCCGGGGCATTTTCCGGAGGCAGATAGGTGGTGTAAAACCGGTCGATGGTCACGGCATCCAGCACCCGGCCGAGACCGCCGATATGATCCCGGTGGAAATGCGTAGCCAGAGCCACGTCCAGATGGGTCACGCCCAGTTCCCGGAGAAAATCTCCCGCATAGATCCGCTGAGACCGGGGATCCAGTTCTCCCGGATGATCGTCCCGTATCAGACAGTCATGGCCAAAATCCACCATCATGGCAAACTTCTGCCGCGTCCCCTCCATTTCCCGAATGAGAATACAGTCTCCGTTGCCTATGTTGATAAAGTCCAAAGCCAGCATACGCAGTCCCCCTCCTGTGTTGTTGTTACAAAGATACCATACTGCGTGAACGTTTACAATGAAAAGCGGTCCCTGCGTCAGCCAA
>UMHI01038799.1_pt1 | contig 85686 bp, 57 predicted proteins | sample 1965481 | NCBI WGS metagenome assembly UMHI01 (sample SAMEA4836093, study PRJEB28245) | human gut metagenome | biome: gut microbiome; material: fecal sample | place: Denmark | collected 2008 | reverse complement strand
CTTGGTGGTGTAAGTGCAGCCCTCGCGCTGGCAGGCGTCATATGCATTCCAGCCAATTTCGGTGCAGGTGGGCGCCTTGGCGTCGTGGTGCACCAGGTCGTGGTTGTTCGGGTCAGGTCCATACCATGGGTGTACATAAGTATCCGTTCCCTTGCGGTAGCAGTAAGCGCAGTTCGTGTAGTACACGGGCGGAGAAACGCAGGTGGCTGCGGACTTAAGGCACGAGCTATCGTTGCCCTGAACGAAGAAATGTGCGCCCACCTTAGTTTTCGCTTCGTGGCAGACGGTGCAGCTAACCCAGTGGTTTTCGGCATCCGAATCCCAGCCCTGATTCGCAGGGAAGGTATGTGCGCTGTAGTACTGCCCGCCGCAGGTAGTGCATGTTCCCAGGGTGATGCAGGTCGCGCTGCTGTCGCCGGAGCAGCTTGCGGTGTCGACCGCATCGCAGCCGTCGCGCTGGCAGGTGCGGAAATGCGCACTGTTGTTGCCCCTGGATTGCCATGCGCCCCAGTCGTGACCGAGTTTGCCGTATTGAGTGCCGCACCGGGTGCAGGTTTTGCCCGTGGTGCAGGTCGGCGTTTCGGTGCCGCCAGAGTGACGGCCGATTGGATTGTCATCAAATAGGGCATAGCTGCCTTTACCGCAGTGTGAACATATGTAAATTACATAATGATAATCGTCGTTGAATCGCTCGAATCTTGTAATCTCATGATCTGCCGTCGTGTTGCAGAAACGGCATTTGTCGCGGATGGTTTCCGCCTTCGCTTCCGGCGCCATTCCCGGCAGCAGGCACAGCAGCAGCGCCGCAGCCAGCAATATGGCAAAACTCTTCTTCTTCATCTTCGTCGCCTCCTTAAAGTTAGGGTAACACCGCACAAATGAGGTGGTCGGCTGGCAAATGGATTGTGCGGTGCTGCCTTTATGATGGATTTACTGTGCCAGTTCCACCAGCGTGTCAAACGCGGGCTTCGGCTGGGCATCCTTGTCGAACAGGAGCGGGTACTCGTCCGCGCGCCAGCTCAGTTCGTCCACCGTGCCCCATACCTGCACCGCTTCGATGCGGTCGGCGTAACGCAGGAAAATCTTCATCAGGTCGCCGTAATACTTCGCCTGCTTCTGCAGATTTTCCTCGCTCGTATCGTCAATGCCCACGTCAAGTTCGGACACGCGCAGGAGCAAATCACGCTTGGCAATCTGCTGGAACGCCCAATCCACGCGGTCAATCGTCGGACTGCCGACGGAGTAGTGTGCCTGGAAGCCGTAGCCGTCAATCGTGCCATCCGCAATCAGGCTGTCCAGCAGGACGCAGATGCCGTGCAGCTTGGGGTCAAGGGGGGTGTTGTAATCATTGTAGTACAGCTTCACGCCGTCCGCGGCGTACTTGCGGGCGTACTCAAACGCGCGGTTCACGAAATCCTGACCAACCGTCTTTGTCCAGTTGGATTCGCGCAGCTGGTCGCTGCCGTCCGCCACGGCTTCGTTCACAACGTCCCACGAGACAATCAGCCCCGGATAATTCTCGTTCGTCCACGTCAGCACCTGCTGGATGTAGCTTTCCATGCGGGCGAGCATGGTTTCGCGGCTGCACAGCGGCTTGTGGGTCGCGTAGCCCTCATGGAAGAAGGCTTCGGGCGTCTGGGAGTGCCACACCAGCACATGCCCATGCACCTTCACGCCATTGTCGCGACACCAATCGAGGAACGGAATGCAGTTGTCGAACTTCACAGCGACGGCCGTGTCGTCCGTGCGGCTGAGCTTGCGGCATTCCGCCATGTCCAGCAGCGAATCCGGCTTCATCTCGTTTCCCGCGGTCATAATGGTGAACTGGCTGCCGTAGAACGCCATGCGTTTGCTGTCCGCCACTTCACTGGCAACAACCGCCGTGCCGAAATCGAACTTATCCGCATAGAGCGTCTTGAGGACAGGCAGCGAAGTGGTGTCGAAGGAGTCAATCTTCTCGTCGCAGGTGAAATTGCGGATGGTGAAGGACGTTTCCTTGCCCGCGCCCTCAACGTACAACACATACTTATCATACCGACCGGGAATGTAAGCGCCGGACAGCATTGCCCATTCGCCCTTCTTCGCCGTGCCGGTGACAATGTTCTCATAGGATTCCTCGCCGTCGCGGGTATGGGCGACGGACAGGATGAAGCTGCACGAATCCATCTCGTCCTGCTTCACCTGCACGGACAGGTTGTAGGCGCGCCCCGGCACAAGGTCGAAGTCGCGGCCGGGAGAGTTCCACGTCGCGGTACGCCCGGTGATGTACAGCCCATCAGCGGTCGTCTCGATGGCAGCGCCGCCCGCAGAACGCGCATACCAGCCGTCCGTGCCGCTGGTAAAGTCCGACGTGTAGTGAATCTGCGGCGCGTCGGAGTAATCCACCTTTTCGGGCGCGGTGATGGTCAGCGTAACGTCATCAAGGCAGTAGTTTTTGCCCAGATAGTTATCCGACGCCGTGAGGAAGCGGATATTGACGCCCGCGTCCGCCTCGAAATCGCAGGAGATTTCCGTCCACTCCTTGCCCTTGACGTTCACCTGCACGTAGTAGGCGTAATCGCCGCCCGCCTTGCCAATCGCCATAACGCCGTCCTCCGAGCTTTCGACGTAGACGCAGGCGGACAGGTGGACTTTCGCGCCGGCTTCAATGCCAACCGACGCAGCGGAGAGGTCAACGGCATCCCAGTTATTGCTGCCGCGTCCAGAAACTCGCAGGCTCTGCTTACCGCTGTGTGCCTGCGATTCCGTCACGCCGACGGTGCAGGAGCCAGACTGGCTGAATGCGGCGGCGTTGCCATCCTCAAAGTCGATGGTGACGGCGGTCTGCGCGGCTTCTTCCGCTGCGGCGAAGCAGGGCAGAAACAAGCAGAGTGCCATCAGCAGAGAAAGCGCTTGTGCGACCCAGTGTTTCATGTTTAATTTCCTCCCTTAGCGTCTTGGGGGTCTATGGAATGGATGATGCAATAATTTAATTATACACAAAAATTGTGTTTTGTCAAGAATGTCTGATTTCTTACCAGAACGAAAATGATTTCGTTGGGTGGTTTTTTCTGATTCTATGCTGATGGGCATGGTTGAACTGGTCTTTTCCATGCTTCCAGAGGGCAATGAAAACGGACGAAGTCTGCGGTCGTCTGCTGGACACCTTGCTTTCGCCACTCCTGTCGCTGGTTTTTATCGCTGCATTGTGCCTTTTGTCCTTGAATTTTCCGGTTTTTTGTTACTTAACTGATGGGCAAGAAATATTGTCGAAATCTTTCCAAAAGCCCCCTTGAAACAAGGAAAAAACCGTGCTATCATCAAACCGTTTCTAATGAACTTACGACTGAACGACACGTCTTTCTACAAGGGAGGACAACCCCATGAACATCCGCTGCTTCTGCTGCATGGGCGACAGCATCACCAGCGACCAGGTCAGCGGTATCGGCACGATGGTGGCGCATCGGCTGAACGCGCAGGAGGTGCTGAATGCCGCCTGTGGGTACGCAACCTGCTCCGACTGGCACGAAGGCGATAGGAACATCACGCCTGTAACGCTCATCGAGCCGCCGAACACGAACACGGCGGACAACGTGCTGTCCAATCAGGTGCGGCGCGTTTTGCAGGCGCTTACGCCGAAGGGCAGCATCATCCGCTGGACGGTGGATGGCATCGAGTATGCGATTCCGGCGGAAATCGGTATCGGCACAGGCACGCTGAGCACGCCGGACGTCATCTACATCGCCATCTCCAGCAATGACGGCAATCAACCGGAAAATGCCCCGGCGGATGACTTTGCGGCAGTCTGTGAACTCCCCTACGCCGACCTGACCCGCACGTCGATGGCATCTGCGCTGCTCTGGGCGGTGCGGACATTGCAGACCGTCTGCCCGAACGCAGCGATTTTCCTCGCCACGCCGCTGCAAACATACACCCAGCAGGAATGGATGGACGAATCTCACGGGCTGCTCAAGCGCCGCGTCATCCAGAAAGTCGCGCAGAAAACGGGTGTTCACTGCATCGACAGCTTCTACGGAAGCGGCTTTGACCGCAGCGTTGCCCGCTTTCACGGCGAAGTCCACCCGGACGAGGAATGGAAAATCCGCATTGCTGACTTTGTGACAAAGGAAATCGAATCGACCCTGTATAAGGAGTAACCGATGGAGAATATCAAATGGCTGTGGGGCGTAATGAACAAGCGCTACCACAAGTGGCACATTCTTGGTCTCATCATCAGTGCCGTCACGTCGCTGATGCTGCTCATCAACCCCTACCTGACGATGCGCCTGATGGATGACGTCATTGTCGCGCAGAACCCCGAACCGCTCGTCGGCTTGCTGCTGGCGATGCTGATTGTCAAGGTTACGCGCGAAGGTCTGCGCTACCTGATGGTTGTCCTGCTGGAGCATTCCTCCCAGAACACGCTGATGAACCTGCGCATGCGGCTGTTCACGCGTCTGCAGTATCAGGACATGCGCTTTTTCGACATTCACCGCACGGGCGACCTGATGACGCGCCTGTCCGCCGACACAGACTGGTGCCGTCATTTTCTGGCATACATAGACTATGTGGCGGTAGACAGCATCGTCATGTTCGTGTCGTCGTCGATTTACCTGTTCTCGGTGAACTGGAAGCTCGCGCTGGCAATGGTCTGCGTCACGCCGCTGCTGATGATTATCACGAAAGTGTACTCCAAGGGCGCGCGGCGGATGTTCGTGGACATGCGCGACAAGATGAGCGACATGAACGCGAAGGCGCAGGAGAACATTGCGGCAAACCGCGTGGTGAAGGCGTTTGCGCGTGAGGAATACGAGGAGAACCGCTTCGACGAGCGTTCCCGCGCCTTCCGCGATGCGAATCTGGATATCAACAAGCGCTGGCTGTCCTTCTACCCCTTCATCGAGATTCTGGCGAACGCCATGACGCTGCTGACCGTCTTTTTCGGCGGCTACCTGATGATTACCGACGGCATGACGGCTGGCGAACTGACGATTTTCACCCAGCTGGCGTGGACGCTGAGCGTCCCCATGCGGCAGCTGGGCAACCTGCTCAACGACTGGCAGCGCTTCATCACCTGCTCGAACAAGGTCATGGAGATTGAAGTCTCCCGCCCGGAGATTGTAGACAGCTCCTGCGCGGTGAATCACGATCACATCGAGGGTGCGATTTCCTTTGAACATGTATCCTTCGCTTACGGCTCGCAGCCGGTGCTGTCCGACGTAACGTTCTCCGCCAAGCCGGGGCAGACCGTCGCCATCATGGGGCCGACCGGTTCCGGCAAAACGACGCTGATTCAGCTGCTCGCCCGCTGCTACGACGTGACCAGCGGCAGTATTTCCGTTGACGGCTGCAATGTGCGCAAGTGGAAGCTGCAGCAGCTCCGCGACGGCATCGGCACGGCGACGCAGGATGTTTTCCTCTTTTCCGACACGGTGGAAGGCAACATTGCTTTCGGCGACCAGACGCTGACGGAGGATGAAGTGCACGACTTCGCCCGCCGCGCGGCTGCGGACGACTTCATCAAGGGCTTGTCCGAGGGCTACGACACGATTATCGGCGAACGCGGCGTGGGGCTTTCCGGCGGGCAGAAGCAGCGCATTGCCTTGGCGCGCGCGCTGGCGGTCAAGCCCGGCATCCTCGTCATGGACGACACGACTTCCGCCGTCGATATGGAGACGGAGAAGTACATTCAGGCGCAGCTGCGTCAGCTCCCCTACGACTGCACGAAGCTGATCATTGCCCAGCGCATTTCCTCCGTCAAGGATGCTGACCTCATCCTGATTTTGAAGGACGGCGTCGTGACCGAGCGCGGCACGCATCAGGAGCTGCTGCGTCAGCGCGGCTACTACTACGAAACGTACTGCCTGCAAAACGGCATCACGCCCGACACCGCTCCGCAGGAGGTGATGTAATATGGCGCGCAACAAATTTGACGTAGACGAGCGCTTGGAAACCCCGTTTGACTTCCGGCACTTGAAGCGCGTGGGCGTTTACATCGGCAAGCACAAGTGGAAGATGCTGCTGGCGCTGCTTTTGTCCGCCTTGGCATCGGTAACGAGCCTCGCCGTGCCGAAAATCACCCAGACCGTCATGGACGTCGCTGTGCCGCAGAAAAACGTTGACCTGCTGCTGAAGATGGCGCTGGCGTTCATGGGCATCATCATCGTCGGCATCGTCTTCACGGTCATCCGCTCGCGCATCATGGCGTTCGTCAGTCAGCAGATCATCTACGACATCCGCAAAGACCTCTTCGCGCACCTGCAGCAGCTGCCTTTCGCCTACTACGACAGCCGTCCGGCGGGCAAAATCCTCGTGCGCGTCATCAATTACGTCAACAGCGTGTCGGATATTCTTTCCAACGGCATCATCAACTCGATTCTGGAAATCATCAATATCATCTTCATCGTCGTATACATGTATACGACCGAGCCGACGCTGGCGACGATTGTTGTGGCGGGTCTGCCGATTTTCGTGGCGATTATCATCATCCTGAAGCCTCGTCAGCGCCGCGCGTGGCAGAATCAGTCGAACAAAAACAGCAACTACAACGCGTATCTGGCGGAATCCATTGACGGCGTGCGCGTGAGCGAACTGTTCGCGCGGCAGGATGTCAACTGCTCCATCATGCAGCGGCTGGCGACGGCGTGCCGCGCGGCGTGGCTGAAGGCGATTTACATCTCCAACAGCGTCTGGCTCTCTTCGGAAATCATCACCCAGATTGTTTTCACCCTCATGTACTACGCGGGCGTGTACTGGCTGGGCGGCGCGGTGGTCTCCTTCGGCGTGATTCTCGCCATGGGGCAATACGTCAGCCGTTTCTGGCAGCCGATTACGAATCTGGCAAACATCTACAACAGCTTCGTGAACAACATGGCGTACCTGGAGCGCATCTTCGAGACGATGGATGAACCGGTCGTAATTGACGACAAGCCGAATGCCGAGACGCTTCCGCCCATTACCGGCGCTGTTGATTACAACAACATCACCTTCGGCTACGAGGAAGGGCAGACCGTCCTCAAGGATGTTGACCTGCACGTCAAGGCGGGCGAAAGCATTGCGCTTGTCGGCCCGACCGGCGCGGGCAAGTCCACCATCGTCAACCTGCTCTGCCGCTTCTACGACCTGCGCAGCGGTTCCATCACGCTGACGGATGAATCCGGCGTGAAGCACGACATTACCGACGTGACGCTGCACTCCCTGCGCTCGCAGATGGGCATCATGCTGCAGGATTCCTTCATCTTCTCCGGCACGATTCTGGATAACATTCGCTACGGCCGTCTGGACGCGACAGACGACGAGGTACGTCAGGCGGCAGCGGTTGTCCGCGCGGACGACTTCATCCGCGAAATGCCGCAGGGCTACAAAACGACCGTGAACGAGCGCGGCGGCAGCCTTTCGCAGGGGCAGAAGCAGCTGATTGCTTTCGCGCGCACGCTGCTGAGCGACCCGCGCATCCTGATACTGGACGAGGCAACCTCCTCCATCGACACCAAGACGGAGAAGCTGCTGCAGGACGGCATTCAGGCGCTGCTGAAGGGACGCACGTCGTTCATCATTGCGCACCGTCTGTCCACCATCAAGAACTGCGACCGCATCCTGTACATTGGCAATCAGGGCATCATGGAAGCAGGCTCTCATGACGAATTGATGGCCAAGCGCGGCGCATACTACGAGCTGTACACCGCGCAGGCGCGCGACCAAGGCATGGGGGAATAAGGCGCGCCCGGCGCTTCTGAGAATTGCATAGGGACAAAAAGCGGGGTTGCGTGAAAAATGCGCAATCCCGCTTTTTATACTATTTCCAGATTCACCTGCGCCATCTGCTTGCGCCTTTTCCGTTCTGGCGTCCGGTCGTTCCATTTAGCGTAGCGCTGCTACGCTGCATTCCACTCCCGTTAGCCAGAGCGAAAAATTCGCGGCGCATCTTGGCGCATTCTCATTTGGAAATAGTATTATATTATTTTTCCGCCCCTAAAATCGCCTTAATATCCCCCAAATTCTCCGCAAAATACACTTTTTCCTGTTTTTCTTCCGTCGAAAGCCCCATTTCCACCATATGCCTCAGCAGCGCCTTCAATCCCTCATAATACCCATTCAAATTATACAGCACACACGGGGCATCTATCTGCTTCAGCGCCAGCTTCGACATCACTTCCGACACCTCTTCCAGCGTCCCCGTGCCGCCCGGAAACGCAATGAACGCATCCCCCAGTTCTATCATCTTTGTCCGGCGCTCCGGAATGTCCTTCGTCACAATCAGCTCCGTCAGCCCCTCCATCTGAAAGCTCTCGCTGATGAAAAACTCCGGCTCCACGCCCGTCACCTCCGCGCCAGCCGCCAGCGCACTGGCCGCCAGCGCGCCCATCAAGCCGGATTTCGACCCGCCATACACCAGCGCGTGGCCGCTTTCACCAATCCAGCGTCCGAGTTCCTCCACCGCCTGCCGAAAAGACGGATCGCTGCCCTCGTTTGCCCCCAGATAAACCGTAATATTCATGCGAAAGAATCCCCCTTTGCGTATTTCTGCTATCGAGTATAGCAGAATGAACACGGAAACGCAATCGGGGGATTTCCGCAAAAATGAGAATTTCCTCATGAATTTCTAATCATCCTTCGATGGATTTTCCATTCCGCTTGTGCTATCCTTATTCTTGTCAGAACGACAGGACGCGCCCCTCATTGGCGCAGGAGGATACAGATATGATGGCATTCATCGGCTCGGTTTTCAACATGATCGGCTCTTTCATCAACATGGTGTTCGGCGCGGTCGCCAGCGTGTTCCACTTTGTGTTCAGTGTATTAGGCGGACTGCTGGGGCTGGTGCTGCATCTTGGGATGCTGCTGCTGGTTGTCGGTCTGGTGGCGCTGGTGATTACGCGCCGCAAGAACTACAAGCAGGCGAAGGCGGATGAACCGCGCGTCATCCACATGGACAACGGCGAAACCTTCAAGAGCTATTACAGCAAGTAATTTGCAAAAAAGCGCTTGTCCTTCCTCTGAAAGTGTGGTATAATCAGCGTTACCCTAAATTTTCGGAGGTTAAGAAGCAATGACGATTCTGTGGGACTGGAACGGCACGCTGCTCAGCGACGTACCGTTGGTGGTCAAAATCAACAATGAAGTTTTCGCGCGCCACGGCTATCGCCTGACAAGCGAGGAGGAATATCGGCAGATTTTCCGCTTCCCGGTCAAGGATTACTACACCGACATTGGCGTGACGGACGAGGATTTCCCGCTTGTGGCGAAGGAATGGAACGAAGGCTACGTCGCGAACTTCCATCTGGCGCAGCTGCACCAGACGGCGGCGGAGGCGGTTCATCGCTTCCACGACGCAGGCTTCCATCAGGCGATTATCTCCGCCAGTCAGGTGGATCAGCTGCGCGCGCAGGTCGTCAAGTTTCCGGAGTTGGATGGCATGTTCGACGACATTCTGGGGCTGGGCGACGTCTACGCCGTGTCGAAGGTGCAGCTGGCGAAGGATTACCTTTCGCGCAAGGGCTACGACCCAGCGGACACGGTGTTTCTGGGCGACACGAGCCACGACGCCGAGGTTGCCCGCGCCATCGGCTGCCGCTGTCTGCTGATTTCCGGCGGGCACCAGTGCGACGCGGTGCTGCGTCAGGTGCCGGGCGTTGAAGTGCTGCCGTCCCTGCGCGCGGCGGCGGATGTATTAGGAGCATAACAAATTATGGCGGATATCTTGCAGGTCAACACGGAGCTTCCGGCGGATTTCACCTCGACCGCGTCAAGCGGCTTGACGGACGAGGAGGCGGCTTCCCGCAAGCCGAACATCTCCCACCACCGCCCCGATAAATCCACCGCGCAGATTCTGGCGGAAAATCTCTTCACGCCCTTCAACGGGCTGAATGTGGCGCTGGCGGTTTGTCTGGCGCTGGTGGGCAGCTGGCGGAACATGCTGTTTCTGGGTGTCGTGGTGTCGAACACGCTGATTGGCACGGTGCAGGAGCTTCGCGCGCGCAAGACCATCCGCAAGTTGTCCCTGCTGAACGCCCCGACCGCGCACGTTCTGCGCAACGGGCAGGAAAAGACCTGCGCGCCGGATGCGCTCGTCAAGGGCGATCTGGTGATTCTCCGTGCGGGCGACCAAGTGATGGCGGATGCCGTCGTCACCAGCGGGCAGGGTGCGGCGAACGAATCCCTGCTGACGGGGGAAAGCACGCCCATGCGCAAGCAGCCGGGCGATTTTCTTCTGTCCGGCAGCTATATTTTAGAGGGAACCTTCACCGCGCAGCTGGTTTATGTGGGCGACGAAAGCTATGCCGCCCGCCTGACGCGTTCCGCGAAGGAGATTCGCCGCCCGAAATCGGTGCTGATGACGGAGGTCAACCGCCTGATTCGCATCGTCAGCGCGGCGCTGATTCCGATTGGGCTGCTTTTGTTCTGCAAGCAGTTCTTCCTCCAGCACCTTCCGCTGACAACGGCTGTCCCTACGTCCGTCGCCGCCATGATCGGCATGATTCCCGAAGGGCTGATTCTGCTGATTTCGGTCGCCTTGGCGGTTGGCGTAATCAAGCTCGGCAAGCGAAACACCCTTGTGCAGGAGCTGTACGGCATTGAGACGCTCTCGCGCGCGGATGTGCTGTGTCTGGACAAAACCGGTACGATTACAACGGGCAAGATGACATTGGATTCGCTGCTGCCCCTTTCGGGTGACGAGGGCGAAATGCGGACGCAACTCAGGCGCTTCCTGTCCAGCATGGACGAGCGTTCCGGCACGCTGGATGCCCTCCGCGCGGAAATTCCCGATGTGCAGGGCGAAAAGCCCGTGGCTGTCCTGCCATTTTCCTCCGAACGGAAAAAGTCCGCCGTATCTTTTGCGGATGGTACAACGCTGATTTTAGGCGCACCGACGTTTGTGCTGGATGATGCGCATCTTGCGCCGATTCGCAAAACGCTTTCGGACTGCGCCGGGCGCGGCTTGCGCGTGCTGGTTTTGGCAGAAGCGGACGGCTGCGTCACCGAAACTGACGCGCCCGCCGTCACCCGCGTGATTGGCCTTTGCCTGCTGACCGACGAGATTCGCCCCGCGGCGCAGGAGACGCTGCATTACTTCCATACGCAGGGTGTTGCGCTGAAAATCATCAGCGGCGACGATGAAAAGACGGTCGCGGCGATTGCCCGCAAGGTCGGCTTGTCGGGCGGCGCGGTGGATGCCTCCACCTTATCGGACGACGAACTCCCCGATGCTTGCGAGCGCTACGCCGTCTTCGGGCGCGTGACCCCGACGCGGAAAAAGGCGCTGGTCGAGGCGCTCAAGGCGAAAGGGCATCACGTTGCCATGACCGGCGACGGCGTGAACGACATTCCCGCACTCAAGGCGGCGGACTGCTCCATTGCCATGGCAGGCGGTGCGGATGCCACAAAACAGGCGGCGCAGCTGACGCTCCTGGACGCGAATTTCGCGAACATGCCGCTGATTGTCGCGGAGGGGCGGCGTGTCGTGGGCAACATCACGCGCGCGGCGTCGCTCTTCCTCGTCAAAACGCTGTATTCCTTCGCCTTGGCGCTGCTGACGCTGCTGTTCCCGGTCGAATACCCCTTCCAGCCGATTCAGCTGACGCTCATTTCCTCGCTGACAATTGGTCTTCCGGCGTTCCTGCTGACGCTCGAACCGAATCAGGACCGCATACAGGGCAGTTTCCTGCGCACGGTGCTGACGCGGGCGATTCCCGGTGCGGCGGCGGTGTGCGTCTGCGCCATGGCGGCAATGGCGGGCGTGAATTTCGGCTGGGATATGGCGGACTGCAAGACGCTGGCGGCGCTGTGCGCGGGCGCGGTCGGGCTGATGATGCTCTATTCCGTCTCCGTCCCGCTGACGAAGCTGCGCGCGGCGGTGTGCGCCGCGATGACCGCCGGATTCGTGCTGGCGGTGTGCTATTTCAAGCAGATTTTCTATTTTGAGCACCTGACGCTGGCGCAGTACGGCGCGCTGGCAGGGCTGATTGTCCTTGCCGCGCTGGTGATGGCGGCGGTTTCGTGGGCGGCAAAAAGACTGCCGGGGAAAAAAGGATAATAGCAAGAAGGACGAGGCGGGAATGCTTCGTCCTTCTTTGTGTTATACTATTTCCAGATGAAAATGCACCATGATGCGCGGCGCGTTCAATTATCCTTTTGATTGGGCAGCGCCGTTTTTTCTGTATGCGGAGGGCGACATGCCCTCATACTGCTGGAAAACCCGGTTGAATGTCGCAATGCTGCCGAAGCCCGACTGCCCCGCAATGGACGTAATCGAATCATCCGTCCGTTCCAAAAGCTGCTTGCAGAGCGTCAGCCGCTGGCGGGTCAGGAATTCGTGGAACGATATGCCCAAGCAGTCGTAGAAAAGGCGCTCGAAGTGGTAACGGCTGTACCCGCTCTTATCCGCCATGTTCTGCGGGGTCAAATCCTCTGCGCAGTGCGCCATCACATAGTCGCGAATGTCAACAAAGAGCATCTGCGTCTGCTCCTTGTGGCGGACACGGCGGTTCAGTTCTGTGCCGTGTTCCTGCGCATGGCGGCGGAGCAGGTCGATGAGCATCCGGCTCAATTCCAGCCGCGCGACCGTTAATCCAAAGCGATCCCGCGCCACCCCAGCCTCAGCCGCAGCGGTCTTTATGCGCTGCTCAATTTCGGGCGCGCTGCCCTTGCGAATCACCATGCACGGCTGGAGGGCTTCTTCTACCGCCAGCAGACCGTCGATAATGAACAGGCGCTCGCGGTCAAGGAGGAAGTAATAGCGGTGGCCGGTCGGGGGTGTGTGGATTTCGTGGACGACGCCGGAGGGGATAACCATGATATCGCCCGGATGAAGAAGATGACGCTCGTTTTCGACGATGACAGTGAGGTCCTCGGCGATAACCATGATGACCTCATAGGTCATATGCCAATGCGGGAGGTAATCGCAGGTCTGGGTGTTATCGTAGAAACGGATGCCCTGACTGCGGTCTTCGCCGAATTCTTCCTTTTGGCACATGTACCACATGTTGCTCTTCACAGCGTTACGTCCTCCTTTCCGGCTTTTTGCTCGCCCCTTGACTTCTTCGGCGCGGGCGCGCCTTCAAGGTGCTGTTTTCTTCATCATAGCCGTTTCGGGCGGAAATGTCAATCACGGCAGGCGCGAAATTCCGATTTGAGATGCGGAATTCATCACTTTGGTTGAATTGTATAGAAAATCACAATCTATACTCGTTTCATCGGTACAAAAATCGCTAAAAATAAGAGATATTTCACTAAAAATGATTAGCGTCAAATGTGTAATCAGGCGATAATATAGCCAGATGAACGATGTTCGTCGTTGCGCAATTCAAAAGGGAAGGAAGGGATCCTTTTGCAATCTACCAAGGCGATTGTCCGCCGGGATTTGACCGGACGTTCCACCATGCGGTGGGGAACGTACTTGAAGCGATACGGCACGCTATATCTGCTGCTGCTCGTGCCGCTGGCGTTCTTCATCATCTTCCGCTACGTTCCCATGTCCTACATTCTGCTGGCGTTCAAGAAGAACAACATTCTGAAAGCGCCGTGGCTGCTGGATTGGGCGAAAAACGGCGGCTGGGAATGGTTCATCAAGGCATTCAACGATAAGAACTTTATCGATGCGCTGAAGAACACCATCATCCTGAACCTGCTTGACCTCGTTATCGGCACGCCGATGCCCATCTTGATGGCGCTGCTGCTCAACGAGCTGGCGTTCCCGAAGTTCAAGCGCGTCGCACAGACCGTGCTGTACCTGCCGCACTTCCTGAGCTGGGTTATCATCTCCAGTCTGTCGCTGCGGCTGCTGGCAACCAACGATGGTCTGGTTAACCAGATATTCGGCACCAATATCGCCTTCTTAGGCACGGAGAACAACTGGCGCGCAACCTACATCGTGCTGGGCATCTGGAAGGAATGCGGCTGGAACACCATCATCTACCTCGCCGCGCTGACCGGCATCAGCCCGGAGCTGTACGAAGCGGCGGAAGTGGACGGTGCGAGCCGCCTGCGCAAAATCTGGCACATCACCCTGCCGGGCATCCGCTCCACCATCATCATCCTGCTGATTATGAACCTCGGCCGCATCCTCGGCAGCGAGTTCGACCGTCCGTTCACCCTGAGCAACCCGCTGGTTGAGGGCGCAAGCAAGACGATTTCCATCTTCGTCTACGAGCGCGGCATCAAGGGCAACCAGTTCGCCCTGTCCACAGCGGTCGGTCTGTTCCAGTCCGTCGTCTGCGTCATCTTCCTGCTTGCCTCGAACACGCTGGCGAAGAAGTTCGACGAGCCGGGCATCATGTAAGGAGGCTGCGATATGGCGACGACAACTACCTTCAACGGCAAAAAAGTCCATCAGGGCATGATCAAATCCCAAAAGACCCGCGTGGGCGACTTCATCATTGCCTTCATCATCTTTCTGACGATGATGATTTGCCTGCTGCCGATGGTCAACGTGCTGGCAAGCTCCCTGTCCTCCAGCGAACACCTGATTCGCAACGACGTGTTCCTCTGGCCCAAGGGCTGGAATTTTGAGGCGTACAAGACCATTCTGAGCGACAGCAAGTACACATGGTCTCTGGCGTGGACGGGCATCCTGACCGTCGTCTGCACGGTGCTGAGCCTTGTGCTGACCGTCTGCACCGCCTTCCCGCTGATTTACAAAAATCTGCGCGGCGGCAAGGTCATCAACTTCATCATCCTGTTCACGATGTACTTCAGTGCCGGCACGATTCCGGGCTACATCCTGCTGAACAACCTCAAGATGCTCAACACCCCGTGGGCGCTGATTCTGCCGAACTGCATCAGCGTGTTCAACGTCATCGTGCTGCGCTCGTTCTTCTACAGCGTGCCGGACAGCCTTCGCGAGGCGGCGGAGATTGACGGTGCAGGCCCAATCCGCACGCTGGTGACGGTGTATCTGCCGCTGTCTCTGCCCTCTCTGGCGACGCTGGCGCTGTTCTACGCCGTCGGCCGCTGGAACGGCTTCTCCGATGCGCTGATGTACCTGAAATCCAGCAAGGCGGAAAAGTACTGGCCGATTCAGCTGCTGCTGTACAACATCATCAAAAACTCCACGCAAAGCAGCGAAATCGCCACGCAGGAAGGTTTCTTCAGCGCCGGCGTTTCCAAGACGATTCAGATGGCGTCCGTCATGTTTGCAACCGTGCCGATTCTGCTGGTGTACCCGTGGCTGCAGCGCTATTTCGTCACCGGCGTCACGATTGGCGCAGTCAAGGGCTGATGCCCCTATACTATTTCCAAATGAGAATGCACCAAGGCGCGAAGCGAATTTTTCTTTCTGGCTAACGGGAGTGGAACGCAGCGTAGCAGCGCTACGCTAAGTGGAACGACCGGACGCCAGAAGGGAAAAGGCGCGAGCAGATGGTGCAGGTGAATGCAGGAAATAGTATTACAACACCGTATTTCAGGGACGTGTGAGCCCTGCAAATAAAAAGGAGGAAATACCCCTATGAAACGCATTGTGTCTCTGGTTCTTGCGCTCGCGATGGTGCTGTCTCTATGCATCTTCACGACCGCATCCGCGGACGACGGCTTTGTGGACGGCAAATTCACCAAAACCCGCCACATCACCGTGGAAGTCTACAACCGTTACAATGATGGCGGCTCCGACCCGACCAGCAGCGTGTACGCGCAGTACATCAAGCAGGGTATGCTTGACAAGTACAACGTGGACGTTGAACTGGTGTCTGTCGGCCGCTGGACGGAAGTTGACGACCTGAACAACCTGCTCGCCACCGGCGACGCGCCCGACGTGTGCGTCACCTACTCCTACCCGACGATCCAGACCTTCGCGGGCATGGGCGGCATCATCGACCTGAATCCGCTGCTGACCGAATACAAGGATCTGCTGCCGGATCTGTGGGCGCTGCTGGGCGACTACAACATCTACTACGATCAGGATCCGGAAACCGGCTCTGTGTGGGCGATTGAAGCGGTGCTGGCGGAATCCGCGCGCATCAACACCTTCATCCGCAAGGACTGGCTGGACAAGCTGGGTCTGAAACTCCCCACGACCGAGGAAGAGTTCCACAACTGCCTGATCGCTTTCCGCGACAACGCTGAGCTGCTGCTGGGCGCCGACGCTGCGAAGATGGTTCCCTTCTCCATCAGCACCGACATCGGCTGGCGCGCTGACCTGCTGAATGTCTCCAAGGTGCCGGAGGATGTGTCCGACGAAACGCTGTATGTCTACGGCTACGACGACCGTCACCTGCTCTACCCGAACTACAAGGAAGGCATCCGCGTGCTGAACCAGTGGTACAACGAAGGTCTGATTTGGAAGGACTTCGCGCTGTACACGGACGCAAGCGTTGAGGACGACATGATGAAGTCCGGCTTCGTCGGCGCTTTCATTCACAACTGGGATTACCCCTACCGCAATGGCGAAGACTCCATTCAGGCGAACTTGACCCGCGCTTACGGCGCAGACGCTGGCTTCATCGCTGTGGACTGCTTCCAGAACGACGCTGGCATCACCCGCAAGTATCTGGCTGACCGCATTGACCGCAAGGTGTTCTTCCCTGCGACCAACGACGAACCGCTGGCTTCCCTGCTGTACCTGAACTTCATCTCCTCCGAAGAAACCATCAAGTTCCTGCAGACCGGCAAGGAAGGCGTTACCTACAAGATGACCGACAACGGCGCGTATGAGATGCTCAACGCCACCGGCGAATGGATCATGAACTCCGGCATGAACATCGACCACACCATCACCGTCAACGGTCTGTATCTGGGCGATGCCACCGCGGCGACCAAAGCGCTGAGCTACCCCGGCGTGAATCCTGACTTCATCATCACCGCGAACACCTACGGCAAGCTGAACGGCCGCATTGTGAAGAAGTTCTCCTGCGGCGCAATCTCCGCGGAAGAAGACGTTGGCACTTCCCTGAACTCCAAGCGCGACGCTATGCTGACGCAGGCGGTTGTCGCGCCCGTTGACCAGTTCGACTCCGTGTACGACAAGGGCATGGCGGACTACCTCGCTTCTGGCGGTCAGAACATCATCGACGAACGCCGCGAAAAGCTGGAAGCCATCTACGGTGTCCATGTGGACTAATGCCTGACGCGCTTTGGCGCTGACAGCATAAAAACGCACCCCGCAAGGATTGAACTTGCGGGGTGTTTTGATGTGTGTGTTGATGATTATTCGATTTTCTGCTGCGTTTTGCTGCTTTGTCGCAGGGGTTTCGCTCCTGCGGGAGCGACAAAGGGAACATGAAAACAGACGAATGTCTGCGGTCGCCCCTTGACCCCTTCGCCCGCACTCCCATGTTTCTTGATTTTTATCGCAGCTCTTCCCGCATCTTCCCCGGCGTGGTATGAAACCGCTCCGCAAACATATGCCGGAACAGCTTGTAGTTCGTAAAGCCGTGCTTCTCCAAAATCTCATGCAGCGCCACGTCCGTCGTCACTAAATCCTCATGCACCTTCGACAGTCGATACTCGTTCAGGTAATTCAGGTACGTCACGCCTGTGTTCTCCTTGAAGAAGCGGCAGAACGAATTCGGGTGCATGTGCAGCGTTGCCGCCGCATCACTCAGGGCGATATTCTCCCGATAATGCGCCCCGGTGTACGCAATCACCGCTGACAGCCGCTGACGGTTCTTCTCGCGCCGGAAGATGCTGCCTTCCGTCACCGGGCACGAAAACTCCTCGTAGAGCAGATAAGTGATTTCCAGCAGCAGACTCGCCATGCGAATGTCCCTGAAGGGCGAATCGCTGCTGGCTGTATGCTGCATTTGCAGCAGCTTCTGTTTCACGCGCTCGATGGCCGCCATCATCGTCGGATTCGTCGTCGCCGCGTCCCAGATGAACTGGCGCGAACGCGTTTCCGGCGCGAAGTCCCCCAATTCCTCGGTCGGGATTTGCAGCAGGAGGACGGTGCTGCCGGACAGGCTGATGGTGGAATGCAGCACATAGGGGCTGACGAAAATGCACTGTCCTGCGTGAAGCTGCCAGCGGCGCTGCTCAGTCTCGACGGTCAGCTCGCCGCTGAGGATATAAATCAGTTCCAGCGCGTCATGCCAGTGCATAGGGACGTAGCTGCACGCAACTTCAGAGTACTCGTAATGGGCATGACCGGCAATGTTCAGCTGGAGGTTTTCATAGGGGTGATGGCGCGGGTCATCCATGCAGGGGCTTCCTTTCTGGCGAAATGCCGCTTTTCATCTGCTTGATTTCGGATTTTGGCGCAAAATCCGCCTTACCGCCATTGTAGCATAAGGCGAAACGGGATGCAAGAGGGGGAAAATCGGCGGATGCGCTGGGAAAACAGGGAAAAAACAATTTTCAGGCAAATTCGGGGTTGACAAATGCATAGCAACATGGTATGATTCTTTCATCCGCATAGGAAAGGAGTTACGCGCTATGAAGTTCGCCGCTACGATGATGAACATGATGATGCCCATGTGCATGTGCAACATGAGCATGTTTCGTCGTGCCGCGAATTCGATGCGCCATTCCGCCTGACGGATGGCTGGAGGATGAAAGCAATTCCTCCGGCAGAACCTACCGCAATTGTTGGGGAGGCTGCATCGAAGAGATGCCGGCGTCCCCTGTTTTTTTGCCCGGACGATTTCGGGAAAGGAAAGGCAAACGTCATGAGCAACGAAGCACCCCAGCAGACGCTTAAGCAGCCGGTTCAGCCACCCATGCAGATTGAACTGCAGAACGTCAAGAAGGTCTACCCCGTAACCGGCGGCGAGGTCGTCGCGCTGGACAACATCAGCCTGAAGATTCGCAAGGGCGATATTTTCGGCATCATCGGTCTCTCTGGCGCAGGCAAAAGCACCCTCATCCGCTGCATCAACCGCCTCGACACGCCCACAGAGGGCAAAATCCTCATTGACGGGCAGAACGTGCCGGACATGAACAAGCAGCAGCTTCGCCAGATGCGCCGCAAGGTCAGCATGATTTTCCAGCAGTTCAACCTGCTCATGCAGCAGACGGTCGCGAAGAACATCGCGTACCCGATGGAGTGCATCGGCGTGCCGCGCGCGAAAATCAACGCCCGTGTGAAGGAGCTGCTGGAAGTTGTCGGGCTGGAAAGCAAGGCGAAAGCATACCCCGCGCAGCTGTCCGGCGGTCAGCGCCAGCGCGTCGCCATCGCCCGCGCCCTCGCCAGTGACCCCGAAGTGCTGCTCTGCGACGAAGCAACCAGCGCCCTTGACCCCATGACGACGCAAGCCATCCTCCGCCTGCTGCAAAAAATCAACCGGGAGATGGGCATCACCATCGTCGTTATCACCCACGAAATGGCAGTTATCCGTCAAATCTGCACCCACGTCGCGATTCTCGACGGCGGTGTGATTGCCGAAGAGGGCAGCGTCGACGATGTGTTCACCCACACCCGCAGCGAAGCAGGCAAGCGGCTGTTCGGCATCGTCGCGAGCGAAAATCACGAGCAAGTGCAGGAGAAACCTGCCATCCGCATCGTCTTCAACGGCGAAACAATCGCTGAGCCGATTGTCGCTGACCTCATCCTGCACCTCGGCGTGCCGCTGAGCATCCGCAGTGCGGACGTGCACACACTCAACGGCGCACAGTACGGGCAGCTGCTCATCAGCCGCCCCGACGACCCGATGGTCTGCCACCGGGCGATTGAATATCTGAAGGAACGCGGCTTGACGGTCGAGGAGGTGCGCGCATGAGCATGACGTGGGAACGGCTGGGTTCGATGTTGCTGGAGGAGACAGGCAATACCCTTCTGATGACCCTGCCCGCAACATTCTTTGCCTACCTGATTGGTCTGCCGCTGGGCGTCCTGCTGGTCATCACCCGCAAGGACGGCATTCTCCCGAAGCCGACGCTGAACCGCATTATCGGCGTGATTGTCAACCTGCTCCGCTCCGTGCCCTTCATCATCCTGATGGTGATGCTCTTCCCCGCAACGCGCGCGATTCTCGGCCGCGGCACAGGCACGGTGTCCATCATCATCCCGCTGACGGTCAGCGCGTTCCCGTATGTGGCGCGCATGGTTGAAGGCAGCCTGCTGGAAGTGGACAACGGCGTGGTGGAAGCTGCACAGGCGATGGGTTCGACGACCTTCCAGATTGTGCGGAAGGTGCTGATTCCCGAAGCCATGCCGTCGCTGGTCAACGGCTTCGCGATTTGCATCACCACAATTCTGGGCTACACCGCGATGGCGGGCACGGCGGGCGGCGACGGCTTGGGCAAGGTCGCGATTACCTACGGCCTGAACAAGCGGCAGTACGACGTGATGTACGCCGCAAGCATCGTGCTGGTGCTGCTGGTGCAGTTCTTCCAGATGGGCGGCACTTGGCTCAGCCACGCGATTGACCACCGCCGCCGCAAATAAGTAAGGTAATTTCGCCCCTTGCAATTCCCTGATTCGCAGGAATTTCGCTTCTGCGGAGGCGGAGGAACAGCAAGCATTTCACCTTCGACAACCGACCATAAACATGGGAGTGCGCCGAAGGAGTCCAGAGGGCGATCGGAAAGCCCTCTGGAAGCAGCACGCGAGACCATCATGCGGAAGTTACCAATTCAATCGCGAAAAGGGTGTCGAGAGGGTCGAAGACCCTTCGCGGGTGCAGGGCAGAGCCCTGCCGGAGTCCAGAGGCAGAGCCTCTGGGGTCTCCCCATAAATCGTTTCATTCACCCGTATGGTGTTTGAATAAATAGGTTTCCCGAAAATGAAAGGAGTGCTTACAATGAAGAAGTTCTTTGCTCTGGCTCTGGCGCTGGTTCTGGCGCTGTCTCTGACGGTTGCGTCTGCGGACGAATTGAAGGTCATCCGCGTTGGCGCGACGGCTGCCCCGCACGCGGAGATTCTCGAATCCGAAGCGGTGACGACAAAGCTGGCGGAACTGGGCTACAAGCTCGAAGTCGTTGTGTACGAAGGCTATGTGCTGGAGAATCCGGCAGTTGCTGACGGCACGGACGATGCGAACTATTTCCAGCACAAGCCCTACCTCGACTCCTACAACGAAACCGCTTCCGAGAGCGAACAGCTTGTGTCCGCGTTCACCGTGCATTACGAGCCCTTCGCCATCTACTCCAAGAAAGTGACCAACCTTGCTGACCTGCAGGACGGCGCGCACATCGGCCTGCCGAACGACCCCTCCAACGAGACCCGCGCTCTGCTGCTGCTGGAGGCTGCTGGCCTGATCACCGTACCGGAAGGAACGACCGCTGCGTCTGCCCTGACCAAGTACGACATCACCGCCGAAATGAACCCCCACGGCTATGTGTTTGACGAAGTGGCGGCTGAACTGCTTGCTCCCACCCTTGAGGACTACGACATCGCCGTCATCAACGGCAACTATGCGCTGGACGCTGGCCTGAAGCCCACCACGAACGGTCTGTTCGTCGAAGCGGCTGACTCTGAGTTCGCCACCCTGTACGCCAACATCGTCGCGGTTCGCCCCGCTGACCTTGATTCCGACTGGCTGAAGGCACTGCACACCGCGCTGACCTCCAAGGAAGCCTACGACTACATGATCACCACCTACGAAGGCGGCGTTATCCCGACCTTCACCGTGGAAGACGCGGAGTAATCCCGTTTCCCCAAGACCGTCTGCAAGCACGCAGGCGGTCTTTTTTCGTCAGCGGAAGTGGGAGTAGCGGAATTCGCATGAGCGATTTCCCCCGCAGCAAAAAGACCAGCACCGAGAGAAACAGCTTCTCCCGATGCTGGTCGGTTGGATTTGCTTGCGGGTACTCCGGCTTGTTTGCACTTTCCCTGCCCCTTGGGTTAAGCGGCTTTATCCCCTTCCAGTGTCTTTAGGGATTTCCTACTCTGAAAAAACAAGCAGGTCGCGACCCCCATCAGCGCCAGCGCCGCATAAAAGCACGCCGCGCCGCTGCCTTCATCCCGTCCGAACAGCATTTCCAGCCACGGCAGCGGATTCCGCATCAGCGGCCGAAACACCGCATCCACCAGCGCCCCGCCCAGCACATAGCCGACCGGAATTGTGAAGAATTGCAGCGCATTCCGCACCGCGTACACCCTTCCCTGCATTCCTTCCGGGATGTTCAGCCGCATCAGCGCATCAAGATTCGCGCTCATGACGGGAATCAGCAGCCACCCCAGCGCAGCGCCCACGCACCACGTCGGCAGATTCCGCCCGAAGGCGAGCAGGAAGTTCTCCGTGCCCATCGAGACGAGCAGACAGCCGCACACCACCCGCACGCGGCTTTTCGGTGCGGGGAGCAGGACGGCGAGCAGGCTGCCCATCAGCGTCGCCAGCGCGGTCACGGTAGAGAAGATGCCCATGACAGTCTCCCCGCCCCAACTCCGCGAGAGCAGCAGCGACGGCAGCGCAGCTTCGTACATGGACGAGACGAGGTTAATCGCCGCGAGGTACAGCACGAGCGTCAACAGCCCGGGCGCTTGTCGGAAGAACCGCAGCCCCTGTCGGGTCGAATCGAGGAAGGATTCGTGCGGACTGCCAGTTTGCCGCTTCGGAATACGGATGAAGCACAGCAGCGCCGTGAACGCGACGGCGAATGTCGCCAAATCCGCGAACATGACTGCGCGCAGACCGCCGAGCGTCATCAGCGCCATTGCGAGCACAGGTGTCAGCAGCCCGGACAGGCTGGACGAGAGATACCGCAGTCCACCGACCCGCTGGTACTGCGATTTCGGCAGCAGCGCGGTCGTTGCGGCTTCGCTGGCGGGCTGCTGGAGCGTGTTCATCAAGCCGTTCAGCGCGTTAAGGAGATACAAGTGCGTGATTTGCAGCCGTCCCGTTTGCAGCAGGACGAGCGCCGCGACGGTTGTGCACGCGGCAAGCGCATCGCTGACGAGCATCGTCCGGCGCGTATCGAGGCGGTCAACCAGTGCGCCGCAGAACAGGCTGAATACGACATACGGCGCGTAGCTGCTGACCGTCAGCAGCGCGGTGGACAGCGCCGACCCGCTCTGCTGATACGCCCAGATAACAAGCGCGTAGCTGGTCATGGCGCTGCCGAGCGACGAAAGCGCCTGCGTCGTGAACAGCAAAAGGAATGTGCGCAATTCGCGCAGAGATTCAAAAAACGAATGCAGTTTCATATGGCTTTGCTCCTTCATGCAGATAATCCGCATGGATGGAATGCCATTTTTAGATGAAAATGCCCCAAGATGCGCCGCGAATTTTTCATTCTGGCTAACGTGAATGAAACGCAGCGTAGCAGCGCTACGCTAAGTGGAATGAACGGACGCCAGAAAGGAAAAGGCGCAAGCAGATGGCGCAGGGGAATCTGGAAATAGTATAAAAATGGCATACTGCGCAAAGCCGCAGGACGCTCCATGCAACGCCCTTACGACGCGCATGGAGCCAATGCAGTCATCAAAATCACGGTTCTCACCCCGCTTTTATGCGTTCAGTGTGTAGATGCGGCTGATTTCGCCGTCAATGTCACTCCGGCTGTCCAGATAGGTGCAGCCGTATTTTTCGTACACATTCGCGTGGTCGGTCGCGATATAGACGCGGTTTTCCCCATTCTGTCGGGCGATTTCCGCCAGTTCGTGCAGCAGCTTTCCGGCGATTCGCTGATGACGCTACGCGGGGAAGGTGTACACGAAGCCGCACCACGGGCGGAGTTCCGGCGCATCCACGCAGTCGCGGTCGGTCAGCGTCGCAAAGGCGGCGATTTGGTCGCCCGCCATCAGAAAGTAGCAGTCGCCCGCACCGAGGGTGTGATGGAACTGTTCCTTTTCGAGCAGCTCCGTCAGGAACTTCGCCGCGCCCCACTCGCAGGCGCGAAGCTGTGCGAGGAGTTGGGGCTGGTTAGGCGAAGTGAAGTAGGATGTCAGGTACATGGTGGATTTTCCTCCGATGGGTCAGCAGTGCTTGTGAATAAAGTCCGCGATGATTTGCAGCACGTCCTCCGTCCAGAAGGGTGCGCCGCCGTGGTTGACGCCTACCAGCTCGATGTAATCCGCCTCGGCGCCGTTCTGCGTCAGGCGTTCGTAGAGCGTCCGGCTATGCGCGGCGCTGACCTGCGTGTCGCGGTCACCATGGAGCAGGAGAATCGGCGGAACGGCGCGGTCGGGCGCGAGATAGGTCTGTGCGCTGGCTTCCGCGAGTTTTTCCGGATGTTCCTGCAGGCAGGACACGCCCAGCAAATCCGCGGTCGGGCGGAAAGTCGCGGGCATATTGGCCGGAACGCCTTCTTTTGCGCAGAGGAACAAATCGCTCGGCGCGGATTCCGCAATCACGCCGCGAATCGGGAAATTCAGCAGTTCCGACTCATCCGCAATTCCCGCCGCCTGACGCAGCGCCGTCAGCAGCGCGATATGTCCGCCGGAGGAATTGCCCATGAGGAAGGTGCGCGCCATGTCGATATGGAACAGCTTTGCGAGTTGTTCTGCGATATAGTGGATGGCGCGGTGCACATCCACTACCTGCGCGGGGAAAGGCGCGATTTTCGATTCACGGTACTGCACGGATGCAACGGCGAATCCCCTTTCCGCAAGTTTTGCCAGTGCGGGGATGCTGTTGTACATTTCCTGCCGATACCATGCGCTGCCGGGGAGAAAGACAATCAGCGGCACGGTTTCGCCGTCTGGCCAATGCGGGCGGTACGGGATGATGAGCTGCATTTTCCGCTGCGTTTCGCCGTAGGTGGCGTAGGCAACATCGGGGACGTACAGGTATTCGAGGGTATCGAGGGAGACGGTGCGGGTTTGGCGCATGATGAGGATGTCTCCTTTCCTGCTATCGGGTCGCGCCCATTTGGCGCGACAATATGCGAGTAGTAGATAGAGCGGCTTGGGGGCGCTCCTGCGGGAGCGCGAAGTTACTGGCAGGGACGCTTCGCTGCCTGCGCCTTTTGTTGGTGGCTTCCTTGGAATTGAGCGCCCGAAAAACAGTTGGGGCGTTGCCCCAAACCCCACCAGAGGCGCCGCCTCTGGACTCCGCAAGGGGCATTGCCCCTTGACCCTTTTTTCGGCGCCCGGCTTGGTCGCTTTTCCCCTACTCCGCTTTTATGCGGCTTTATGCCTTTGCCATCGCCCCATCCAAAATCTCCAGCCCCTGTTCCTCCTGGAACTGATTCGTATACAGCTGATAATAATACCCCTGTTTCGCAATCAGCTGCTGATGCGTCCCATCTTCCGTAATCTTGCCATTCTGAATCACCAGAATCCGATCTGCCGAGCGAATCGTAGAGAGTCGATGCGCAATGATGAAGCTCGTCCGCCCCGCCAGCACCTTCTGAATCGCGTGCTGAATCAGCTGTTCCGTCTCCGTATCGACCGAGGACGTGGCTTCGTCCAGCACGAAAATAGACGGGTTCGTCAGAATCGCGCGGGCAAAGGAAATCAGCTGCTTCTGACCGGTGGAGAGGCGGTTGCCGCCCTCGCCAACGTCCGCCTGATAGCCATCCTTCATGTTGCGGATGAAGGGTTCCGCGCCGACCATGCGGGCGGCTTCCGCCACTTCCTCGTCGGTGGCATCGGGGCGGCCGTAGCGGATGTTATCCGCGACCGTGCCGGAGAAAAGGTGCGGCGACTGCAGGACGTAGCCGAGGTTGGACTGAAGCCACAGCTGACTGCGCGTGCGGTAATCCGCGCCGTCGATGAGGATTTTGCCCTCCGTCGGCTCATAGAAGCGGCAGACGAGGTTGACGATGGTGGACTTGCCGCTGCCGGTTTCGCCGACAAGGGCAATGGTCTGCCCGTGCTGGATATGCAGGTTGAAGTGCTCCAGCACCTTTTCGCCCTCTTTGTAGCGGAAGGTGACGTCCTCGAAGTCAATGTCGCCGATGAGCTTGGGCCAGTTTTCGGTTTTGGGGTGGAAATTGTCGCCGTATTGCGCCACCACTTCGGGAGAATCCACAATATCGGGTTCCGTTTCCAGCAGGCTGATGACGCGCTCCGCCGCCGCCTGTGCGGATTGCAGTTCCGCGAAGATGCGGGCAATATCGCGCACGGGCTGGAAGAAGCTGACGGTGTAGTTGATGAACATGGTCAGCGTACCGACGGTCATAGCGACGCCGAAAACGTGCGTGCCGCCGATGACGCTGTTGCCGCCCTGCCAGAGCGCATACGCCGTCGCCAAAGAACCCAGCGACACGACGATGGGCAGAAAGAGGTTCGAGAGCGTCGCCGCGCGGATGGACGCGGAACGCATGGAGGCGGAAACCGTCTCGAATTCCTGGATGTTCAGTTCTTCGCGCACAAGGGTTTTCGTCGTCTTTGCGCCGTTGATGCCCTCATTGAAGCCCGCGGTAATCTGGCTGTTGTTCTTGCGCACCTGACGATACGCCGCGAGAATCGCCTTCTGGAACTTCCAGCTGATGACGGCCAGCGGCGGCAGCACCAGCATGACAATCAGCCCCAGCCGCCAGTTGATGGTCAGCATCCGCACGGCGCAGGCAACCAGATACACCGCGCCCCAGCACAAGTCCACCAGCGACCAGCCGATGGTGTCCGCAAGGCGCTGCGTGTCGTTGGTCAGGCGGGACATGAGGTATCCTACGGGCATCCGGTCGTAATAAGAGAAGGGCAGTTCCTGCAGTTTCTGGAAACCGAGCTTGCGAATCAGGTAGCACGTTCCGGTTTCGACAATGCCGCACTGCCGCAGAAAGCCGAAAATCGTCGCCACTTGCACTGCCGTCAGCAGCGCATACGCCACGACAAACCCAACCAGCCCAGCCGTGCTGTGGTTAGCAATGAACACGTCAATCGCGTAGGCATTCATGTTCGGCATAATCACGTCGATGATTGCAGAAACCGCCATGAAAAGCACAACCGCAATCAGGTTCTTGTGGTACGGCTTTGCAACCTTGATGAGCTTGCGCCACAGGGAGAGATCAAATCGTTTGGTATAATCCTGTTCCTGAAAGGACTGCATATCAGTTCACCCCTTCCGCCGCCTTGGCCTGCGTCAGTTCTTCCTCCAAGGCGTTCTGGATGCTGTTGATGCGCTGGTACAGGCCCGGCTGGCTGCACAACTCAGCGTGCGTGCCCTGCTGCGTAATCTGCCCGTTTTCCAGCACGAGGATGAGGTCAGCCTGCGAGAGCGTCGTCACTCGGTGGCTGATGATGAGGGTGGTCACGTCCTTCTGCTCGTGTCGGAGGGCAGCGCGAATCTGCGCGTCCGTCTCGGTATCCACGGCGGAAAGGGAGTCGTCGAAGATGAGGATGTTGTTGTCCTTGAGCAGCGTGCGCGCAATGGCGATTCGCTGCTTCTGTCCGCCGGAGAGCGTCACGCCGCGTTCGCCCACGACCGTCTCCCAGCCCTTATCCGCCTTGGCGATAAAGCCGGATGCGCTGGCGATATCCGCCGCGTGCTCAATGCGTTCCGCCTCCTGCTCCGGCGCGGTGATGCCCACGTTCTCCCGGATGGATTTGGAATACAGGAACGGCTCTTGCAAAATCAGACCGACGTGTGCGCGCAGATATTTGCGGTCAATCTGCTGAATATCCACGCCGCCGATGGTGATTTTGCCGCTCGTGGGCGTATACAGCCGCTGCAGCAGGTACATCATGGTGGATTTGCCGCTGCCCGTGCCGCCCAGCACTGCCGCCGTCTTGCCCGCGGGGATGGTGAAGGACACGTCGCGCAGCACCGGCACGTTGTCATCCGGATAAGCGAAGGACACATGGTCAAACACAATATCGCCGTGCAGGTCGGGCTTCAGGGCGTTCGGCTCATCCGGCTCAGCTTCCTCGTGCAGAATCGCCTGCACGCGCTTCATAGATACCATCGCCTTGCCCGCGTCGGACAGGGTGCGTCCCAGCTGGCGAATCGGGAAGAGCAGCATCCCCAGCGTGGAGGTGAAAACAATTAGCGTACCGACGGTAATCCAGCCGTTGCAGGCGTAGATGATGCAGACCACCAGCGTCAGCAGCGTCTGCGTCATGCTGATGGCGTCGCCGCCGCCCCAGTAGATAGCGAGCAGTTCATTCAGACGGAGGTTCTTTTTGCGCAAATCGTTGTTCACGCGGTCAAACTTCTCCACCTCGCGCTCCTGCTGTCCGAAGGCGCGCACGACGCGGACGCCGGAAAGGTTCTCCTGCAAAACAGCGTTCAGCACACCGTCCGCTTCGTCCGCCACCTCAAAGGACTTATGCACCATTTTGAAGAACCACGTCGCGAAGCAGAACAAAGGCGGCACAAGAATCAGGCTGTAGAGCGTAATCGGCACGGAGCGCGGCAACAGGATGCTCATGGCGATAACGACCATCAGCACCGTATTGACGACTTCCATCACCTGAACCGCCAGAAAGCGGCGAATCGTATCCACGTCAGACGTGCAGCGCTGAATCAGTTCGCCCGCCTGCGCTTTAACGTGGTACGCAAACGGCAGGTGCTGCAAGTGGCGATAGAGGTCATTGCGCAGTTTGCGGGCGATATTTTCACTCGCAATCGCGGAAGAACGACCTTTTATGAACGTGAACACGCCGTTGACGACGTTCATCAGGATGAGCGCCAGCGCGGGAATCCACAGATTTTGGCGGAGGAAATCGCGTCCGCCGAGGGCGTTAATCGGGTTCATGAGGAAATCCGGCATTGTGAACGGCTCGCTGCCCAGTATGCTGTCCACGATTTCGGAGAGCAGCAGCGGCGTTAAAAAGCCGATGATGACCATCATGATGGTCGCAATGAGTGCCCAGAGGAAATGCGTCCAGTTCTGCCCGATGAGGGAGAGCATTGCGCCGAACGGGGTCTGTTTCTTCTTTGGTTTCGTTGTGGTGCGCTGCGTAGGAAATCACTCCTTTCAAGAGAGACAAAGTGGTTGATGACTCATAACTGCCCATTGTATGCTTTTTTCGAAAAGGGTACGAAAAAAGCACCATCCGTCTGAATGCAAACGGCTGGTGCTGCACACAAAACGCATGGTAACAGGAAAAGAGCGTGGAATTTTCCTATTACGGGCGCATATGGGCAGAAAGAGCCGTCGCAGTCAGTCCATTGGCACGGGATACAAGGGTTAAAATCATCATGGTCATTGCGAGGGCCTCCTTTCTGCATAATTTTGATTTTGTTGTGCTTCTCGCAAGCACGCAAGAAATAGTGTAGTCGAAAGTCAAGGTTTTGTCAAGGGGCAAATGGCGTTTTTTTCAAATATTCATCACATCTTGCGCAGGATTCCCGTTCTCCCAGTCCCAAACCGCCTTTTCAATCAAGTCGGCAGCATTGGCGCAGCCGTGTTCATTGCGCAGGGCCTCCCCGATGCACGCCGCGTTGCGCGTGTATTCCGGGTTGCTGATAAGTGCGCGCAGCCCCTCCGCCAGATTCTCTGCCGTCAGCTTATCGCGCGGAATCGCTTTCGGCCCGCACCCGGCAGCGTACACCCGCTCCGCCCAGAACGGCTGATCGCCCCCAAACGGCACGACGAGCGTCGGCAGCGCATGGCGCAGGCTGGTCGCGGTCGTCCCCGCGCCGCCGTGATGCACCGCCCCTGCCATATGCGGGAACAACCAGTCATGCGGCACACTTTTCACATAGAAGATGTTCGCATCTTTTGTCTTTGCTTCCTGCTGACCCCAGCCAAGTGCCACCACCGCCCGCACGCCGGACAATTTCACCGCCTGCCGGATGATTTCCGCCAGTTCACCCATGTCGCCCGACACCATCGACCCAAAGCCGATGTACACCGGCTCGTCGCCCGCGCGCAGGAACTCCGCCAGCGCCGGGTCAGGCGTGTAGTCCACCGGGCGCTCATCCCACCAGAAACCGGACATGTGGATGTTGTCCGCCCAATCCTCCGGGCGCGGCACAAGCGTCGGGCTCATGGCGTAAATCACGGGCACTTGCTTGCCCTTCACGTCATAATCCGGTCTCAAGCGGACGCGGCGCTTTGCCATGTCGTTCTCCTTGCGCCAATCCGAGAGGTAGCGGTGCTCCAGCGCCGAAATCAGCAGATACCCGATGCGGTAGCTCAGCACATTCCACCACTTGCCGAGCTTGCGGAACGGCGCGGATGAAATTGGCATATCCTTGCACGGATCCATCGGGAAATACTGCGTCTGGATGCACGGAATATCGTACTTCTCCGCAATCGAATAGAACATCGTCCCGAAGAATGTGCAGACGATGGCTTCCGCGCCCTCCGCGCAGTGCAGCAAATCATCCAGCAGCATCGGCGCAATATCGCGGATGCCCTTCTCAAACTCCTTCAAGTACCGCACGCCCACCGCGTCCGGCTGGAGCAGCCGCCCCATCATATCCACCACATCGCCAGAAATGGGATAGAAGGACATTCCCGCTTCCTCAATCATGCCCTGAAACGGCGCAAACGCCGCAATCGTCACCTCATGCCCCCGCTCGTGAAGCTCCCGTCCCAGCAGCATATACGGCCGCACGTCACCCGTCGAGCCGAGCGTTATCATTGTGATTTTCATCATTACCTCCAATGATTTCGAGATAAGTTAAAGGTATACAAACTAAAAAACTAACAATAAAATTCAAGTATGGAGGTGTGCGCTGCGAAGGGGTCAAGGGGGCGACCGCAGACTTCGTCTGTTTCCATTGCCCCCTTGTCGCCTCCGCAGAGGCGAAACCCCTGCAACAATAAAATTCAAGTATGTAGAAGAAACCAAAAGCGCCATCAAGCGCGCTTGCTTCCCGTCGCACACGGGTCATACCACCCCGCAGGAACTTGCACCCGGAAGCCCTCGAATGCGCTTTCCGCATCCGCCTTCACCACGCAGTGCGGCGTATACACATGCCGCATCCCATCCTGCATCCGTTCCATGCACCACTGCGCCAAGTCCACCGCCAGCGAATTTCCTTCCGCCAGCGGCACAAATGCATCCCGCCGCACCAAAAAGCACATCGGCGAAACCGCCGTGACATTGTAGCTGGTTCGGTTCATGCCGTGCCATCCGCCCGCTGACACCGGCAAGCCGCGATTCCGTGACTGCACTGTGCCGTCCGGCAGAATGTCATATCCGGCATGAAGCACCCGATTACGTGCATCCGCCACCAGCGGCATCACCGCGCACACATCCGGGCGCTGCGCGTACATCATCATCTCCCGCAAGCCGTCCGCATCAGGTGCCGCCGTGTCCCCCCACAGGAACAGCAGCATGTCTGCCGACGAATCCGCCGCCAAACGGTTCACATCCGCCGCGGACGCATCCCGCGCAAGCCGCAGTGCCGCGACGGTAAAATCCCCCACGTCATACCGCAGCCGCAGCACGCCGTCCTCCACCCGGCACGTTCCCGGAAACCCGGTGCGTCGCATACTCTCTTCCACCGCCCGCGCCGCCGCGTCCAGGCAAACCGCCAATTTCGTGTGGCTCATCGACCCCTGCAGCGTCCGCCAGTGGTACAGCACGCGTGGAATGTGGATGACGCCGTCCGCCCGCTCGCACGCGCGGAGCAGCAAATCGTGATCCTGCGACCCGTCGAATGCCGGTCGTAATCCGCCGATGGCATCCAGCAGCGTCCGCCGAATCACCGACAAATGGCAGATATAGTTGCCGGAGCGCAGGTTGTCCGGGCAGAAATCCGGCTTGCGGTGCGCATCAACGTGAATCGCGCCGTGGGCGGTCAGCTTATCTTCATCGGTGTAGAGCACGTCGGGATGGTGCGCGTCGATGGCTTCCGCAATCCGCCAGAGCGCATCCGGCGCAAGCACATCGTCGTGGTCGCACAGGGCGATATACTCCCCCGTCGCCATTTTAATCGCGCGGTTCGTGTTGCCGGATATGCCCGCGTTTTCCGCCCCAAACGCGACGCGGAATCGACTGTCCCGCGCGGCGATTGCTTCCAGCGCCTTTCGCGTCTCGGCGGACGTGCTGCCGCCATCGTACAGGCAGACCTCCCACACGCCGTGCGTCTGGGCAAGCAGCGAATCCGCCAGCGCGCGGAGGAATTTCGGGCGCGTGTTGAACACGGGGACGACGACGCTGATGTGCACGTTCGGGAAGAGGTGCGCGCGCTGTGCCGCCAGTTCGCGCTTGGATGCTTTCTCCCGCCGGAATCGCCATTCGTCCCGCAGCAGCACCCGTGCCGCCAGCATTTCGCCCGCGCGGTGCAGCGTGTACCCCGCGCCATGCATCCGCACATACGCCCGAACCCGTTCCGCCCACTGCACGCGCGTCCCTCCCGCCGACTTTCCTGCCCTCATCATACCATGCGCCGCGGGTTTTGTAAAGCACCGGGCGATTTTCTGCCAATTCGGAACAATTTTCGCAAAACCGCTTGACAAACGCCCGAAAAAGTGCTAAACTAAATCTCGTTCCGGCAATCCCGGACGAACCGCATAGGGGCATGGTGTAATGGTAACACGTGGGTCTCCAAAACCTTTGTTGAGGGTTCGAGTCCTTCTGCCCCTGCCATAACTGGACACCAATTTTGATACGATGCGTATCTTGATTGGTGTCCAGTTTCTTTTTATACCCAATTTCTCCAAGCATCTGCAAATGCTCGCCTGTGACTTGCCGTCAAATGTGAAAATACCTTCTTTTTCAAAGTAGCATTCCACGCCGTTTTCCTTCAGCTTGCGGATGGTGACCAGGCTGTCCACGGTGTTCCTGGCAAATCAGCTGACCGACTTTGTGACAATGAGGTCGATTTTTCCGGCCAGAGCGTCCGAAACCATGCTGTTAAAGCCGTTTCGCCTTTTGGTGTTACAGCCGAAAATGCCCTCATCCGTATATACTTTTACGAAGTCCCATTCCGGCTTGGACTGTATGAATTGGGTGTAGTGGTCCACCTGTGCTTCGTAGCTGGTGAACTGTTCGTCGCTGTCGGTGGAAACACGGGCATATCCTGCGACACGTCTCTTCTGCGCTGCCACTTTCGGCAGGTGTGTCAGCGGATTGATGGTTGCGGGTAACGAGATGGGTCGGGTCATGCCAAAGGAAATCAGGCGGATCCTCCGCATCTGAGAATGAGCCCCCTCACTGACAAGGATACGGCGATAGCACAGAACGACATCCTGCTGCACACACGGCCACCATGAACCGAAATATGTGATAAAAAACGGAACGTTGTAATATATCCTTCGTTGGATTTTCGGTATCGTATAAAAAAAGCTATGGGTGAAGCAAAATGAATGAGCAACCATCGTCCTATATTTTTCCCTTTCTCTGGATGCACGGCGAGGATGAAGCTACGCTCCGCAAGTATGTACGCGTTATTCATGACAGCTGCCTGAATGCGTTTTGCGTGGAGAGCCGTCCTCATCCGGCGTTTGTCGGGCCACAGTGGTGGCATGATATGGATATCATCCTCGAAGAAGCCCGTTCATTGGGGATGCAGTTGTGGATTCTGGATGACAGCCATTTTCCGACAGGCTACGCGGCCGGCGCAATGGTGAATGCTCCCGCAGAACTGTGCCGGCAGAGTCTCGTCTGTCAGGCGATCGATTGCCCCGCCAGCGGCGAATGGCTGGAGCTTTCCCTGGCGGATTACGCAAAGGCACAGCCGGCGCAGCTTTCCATGATGGAGCAATATACACTGGATGCCGATCATCTGCGCACATGGGATGATGACCAGCTGATCAGCTTGGTCGCCGTCAAAGAGCATGGTACAGGCGAGCAGGATCTGGTCGACCTGAACGAGGCACTCGGGCAGGAAACGCTGCGTTTCCAGGTGCCTGAGGGAAAGTGGAAGCTGCATATCCTGCACCTGACCCGGAATCGCGGGCCGCACCGGGATTATATCAACATGATGTCTGCAGCCTCCTGCAGACGGCTGATCGATGCGGTGTATGAACCGCACTGGGCGCATTATCAGTCCTATTTTGGCTCCACCATTGCTGGATTCTTTTCGGATGAACCTGAGCTGGGCAATGGGCATCTTTACGAAAGCGGCAAGGCCATCTGGCAGATGGAGGATCATGCCTGGAGCGACGGCGTGACGAAAGCACTGCGCGAAGCCTTTGGGGCGGAATGGAGCAAGTATCTGCCGCTTTTGTGGGAACAGCCCTTTGACAGCGACCTGTGCGCCCGCGTTCGCCTGACCTATATGGACGCGGTTACCCATCTGGTGGAGCAGAATTTCTCCGAGCAGGTTGGCGACTGGTGCAGGGCGCATGGCGTGAAGTATATCGGTCATGTGATTGAGGACAACAATCAGCACAGCCGTACCGGCAGCAGCCTGGGGCACTATTTCCGGGCGCTGGGCGGACAGGATATGGCAGGTATCGACGACATCGGCGGTCAGGTGCTGCCTCAGGGCGAATGGAACGGCCCTTGGTCCGTCAGCGGAGAGGTACGGAACGGTCGGTTCTATCATTTCGTGCTGGGCCGGCTGGGCGCATCGCTGGCAGCCATTGATCCCCGGAAGCACGGCGACTGCATGTGCGAGATTTTTGGCAATTACGGCTGGGAAGAGGGCGTTCGCCTGGAGAAGTATCTGGCGGATCACTTCCTGGTACGGGGTGTGAATCACTTTGTTCCCCATGCGTTCAGCATGAAGGACTACCCCGACCCGGATTGCCCGCCCCACTTTTACGCCCATGGTCATCATCCGCAGTACAGGCATTTCGGCATGCTCATGGCGTACATGAACCGTATGTGCGCGTTGCTGAAAAGCGGGCAGCCGGTGGCGGAAACGGCGATTCTATACAGCGCGGAGAGCGACTGGATGGGCAGTTGCATGCCCTTGGAAGAGATTGCGGAGCCGCTGGCGCGCTGCCAGATCAGCTATGACTTCATTCCGGCGGATGTATTCTCCCGTCCGCAGCGATACGGCACGGATCTGACGGACGGTCTGTGCGTCAACGGCCGCCGCTATCGGGCGCTGATTCTCCCGGCCTGCAACCATCTGCCGCCTTGTGTGGAAGCCGTGCTTCCCTCGCTACGGGAGAAGGGCGTTTGCGTGATCGACGCAGGCATGGTCGCGCCGCTGATGATTCCTTACCGCCTGCAGGCCGTGGGCATTCAGGACGCCAAGCTGATTCCTTCCGGCGCTGATGTACGGTCGCTGCATGGCCATGGAGAACGTGATTACTGGATTTTTGTCAACGAAGGAAGCGAACCTTGGTCGGGCCTGATCGACCTACCGGCGACGGGCGCGTGTTACCTGTATGATGCCTGGCGCGACGGCTGGCTGCCCGCGCCCACCTCGCGGACAGAACGCGGGACGCGGCTGAGCATCACGCTGCGTCCGCTGCACAGCACAGTGCTGATTTTCGACGAAGCCCCGAAGGCGCTTCCTCAGCTGCCAGAGGAACTGAAGGGACATGCGCTGCGTTTGAACCGCGACTGGCGCCGTAGCGTCTGCAGGGCGATTGACTATCCTGCCTTTGGTGAAGCGAAGCTGACAGATCTCCCGGACACGCTGGCGGAAGAGATGCCAAAGTTCTCCGGGGTTGTCCGTTATGAGCGGGAGATCACATTGCAGAAACTGCCCCGGCAGGCCCAGCTGGTAATCACCGATGCGCATGAAGGCGTGGAGGCTTTCGTGAACGGAAAGAGCCTGGGCATTCAGATTGTGCCGCCCTTCCGCTTTGAACTGACGCCGCATATGCGCACGGGTATCAATGACCTGCGGATTGAGGTTGCTACAACCCTGGAGCGTGAGAACGCTGACCTGCCGGATGTGACGCGCATGTACATGAGCCTTGGCCCGAAGCAGCCTGTCTGCCCTTCGGGAATCAGCGGCTCAGTTCTCTGGATGGATAGGGAGGAATGACAAATGAAGCAAATCGAGCAATACCGGGTGTGGGAAGTGGAGGCGCCAGCCGGCGCTTCCGCCACGCTTGAGATGGCTGGGCAAATGGAAACTGTGTCCGGCTTTGCCGCGGGAGAGAGCCATCTGCTCCGCTGGATGCCGATGCGCACGGGAATCTGGCGCTACACCCTGCGCGCCGGGGACTGGTGTGAAACCGGCGAGCTGGAATGCCTTCCGGCGAAGGAAGGCAACCATGGCCCTGTTCAGGCGCGGGATATGGCGTTTGTTTATGCTGACGGCACGCCCTTCCAGCCCTTCGGCACCACCTGCTACGCCTGGAACCATCAGCCGGAAGAAGTACAGCGCAAAACGCTGGAGACGCTGAAGCTGACTCCCTTCAACAAGCTGCGCATGTGTGTGTTCCCCAAGCACATGATTTACAGCGAGAATGAGCCGGAGCTTTTTCCCTTCCGGCGTCGTGAGGATGAAAGCTGGGATGTTTCCCAGCCGGTGGAGGCCTTCTGGCACAGGCTGGATCAGCAGATTCTGGCACTGGACGCGCTGGGGATTGAGGCCGATCTGATCCTGTTCCACCCCTACGACCGTTGGGGCTTCGCTACAATGAATCAGGCGGACAGCCTTGCGTATCTGAATTACTGCGTGCGGCGGCTGGGCGCGTTCAAGAATGTGTGGTGGAGCCTGGCCAATGAGTTCGACCTGCTTCTGAGCAAGCCGGAGGAGGACTGGGAAGCCTTTGCAGCCCGTCTTATGCAGGATGACGCGAAGCATCACCTGCGTTCCATCCATCACTGCTGCGCGCCTTATCCGCCGCGCAGCTGGATGACCCATGTTTCCACCCAAACCAGTACGCCCCGCAAGGCACTGGCTATGCGCTGGCAGTATCAGCTGCCCGTGATTGTGGATGAGTTCGGCTACGAGGGCGACATCGAGTTCAACTGGGGCAACCTGACCGCCAGGGAATTTGTCCACCGCGCATGGACGGCGGTATGCAGCGGCGGATGGCCCACCCACGGTGAAACGCTGTTGAACGAAAACGAGCACCTGTGGTGGGCCAAGGGCGGCGAGCTGCAGGGCGAAGCGCCGGCGCGTATCCGCTTTCTGAAGGAGCTGCTGGCTGAACTGCCCGGCACGCCCGCGCCGCTGATTCAACCCCTGGCCTATGACGTGAACGGCACCAAAATGGATGAGGCCAACGTCAGTCCCTTTGTGGCCGCCATGATGCGTTATGGCGAGGCTGACCGCATTGCCTACATGCTGGAGATTACCCCCACGGCCATCAGCGGGGACGGCTGGCAGCTGCACTACATGGGACGCGGACAAAGTCGGCGCTGCATTCTTCAACTGCCGGAGGAAGAACGCTGGATGGGCTGGCGCATCGATTCCTGGAGGATGGAGAAAACGTTGATCCAAGGCGGCCTGCATGGGAATGTCCGGCTGGAACTGGGCGGTGAAGGCATGGCCGTGCTGCTGATGAAAGAGGAGGAAACCAAGTGAAAAAGGCAAGTGAAATTCTGCAAACCCTGACGCTGGAGGAAAAGGCCAGCCTCTGCCAGGGCGCAACCTTCTGGCTGACGAAAGAAATCGCGGACAAGGGGATTCCGGAGATCATGATGACGGACGGCCCCCATGGTCTGCGCAAACAGACCGGCGAGACGGATCATCTGGGTGTCAACAAGAGCGTTCCCGCTACCTGCTTCCCCTCTGCCGCGGCGCTGGCCAGCAGCTGGGACAGAGAGCTGCTGGAGAAAATCGGTCAGGCTCTGGGCGAGGAATGTCTGGCTGAGCAGGTGTCCATCCTGCTGGGTCCGGGCGCAAATATCAAGCGCAGCCCCCTGTGCGGCCGCAATTTTGAGTATTTTTCCGAGGATCCCTTCCTTTCGTCCCAGATGGCCAAGCACCACATTCTGGGCGTGCAGTCCATGGGCGTGGGCACCTCGCTCAAGCATTTTTCCGTAAACAACCAGGAAACCTGCCGCATGTCCGTCAATGAGATTGTGGACGAACGTACCCTGCGGGAGATTTATCTGGCCAGCTTTGAGGCGGCGGTGCGGGAAGCCCAGCCCTGGACGATCATGACCGCCTATAATCAGGTTAACGGTGAGTTCTGCTCGGAGCATCATCACCTGATCAACGAGGTTCTTCGCGGCGAATGGGGCTATGAAGGTGTCGTTGTATCCGACTGGGGTGCGGTGAACGATCAGGCCAAGGGCATCTGTGAAGGCTTCGACCTTCGTATGCCCTACTGCGGCGAAGTCATGACAGAGCGCCTCGTCAAGGCTGTGGAATCCGGCAAGCTCCCTGTGGAGAAGCTGGACGAAACGGTGTTGCGCATTCTGGAGCTGATTCAGAAAGGCATCGCAAACAAGCGCGAGGACGTAGCCTATGATGTGCAAGCCCATCACCTGCTGGCGCGTCAGGCCGCAGAGGAAAGCGCCGTCCTGCTGAAGAACGACGCCCAGACCCTGCCCATCAGCAAGGGGAAGAAGGTCGCGGTGATCGGTGCATTTGCCCGGTTCGTGCGCTATCAGGGCGGTGGCAGCAGCCATGTGATCCCCACGCAGCATCGCAGCGTGCTGCAGGTGCTGGATGAGGATTATCCGCAGCTTGATTATGCTTATGCGCCCGGCTATCGTCTGAAGAAGGACGTGGTGGATCCCTTCTTCAAAGCAGAAGCTGCCTCGGTGGCTCTGAATGCCGATCACATCGTGGTTTTCGCCGGTCTGCCGGACGGGATGGAATCCGAGGGCTTCGACCGCAAGCACATGCGTCTGCCGGATAACCAGAACGACCTGATTGAAGCCCTCGTCCAGCTGAACAAGCCCATGACGGTGGTGCTCTTTGCCGGCTCGCCAGTGGAGATGGCCTGGGCGAAGGATGTGCAGTCCATTCTGTGCATGCACACCGGCGGACAGGCGGTTGCAGAGGCCGTTGTCCGACTGCTTCTGGGTGAAGCAAATCCTTGCGGCAAACTGGCAGAGAGCTATCCCCTGTGCGGCAGTCACGCTCCCTGCGCGCTGACGTATCCGCAGAGGGAGGAAGCCATCTACAGCGAGGGTGTCTTTGTGGGCTACCGCTATTATGAAAAGAAGCAGCTTCCGGTGCGTTACGCCTTCGGTCATGGCTTGTCCTACACGCAGTTCAGCTATGCCGATCTGCATCTGGACCGGGACGCCATGCTGGACACGGATACCCTGCAGGTAATCTTCAGCGTCACCAACACCGGCAAACGTGCGGGCAAGGAGATCGCGCAGGTTTATGTGCGGGACGTTGCCTCCAGCGTGCCACGTCCGGTGAAGGAACTGAAGGAATTCGTCAAGGTTGATTTGCAGCCCGGTGAAAGCAGGCGTGTCACGGTGACGCTGAACAAGCGCAGCTTCGCCTTCTACCATGTGGGTCTGGCGGATTGGTACGCGGAGAGCGGCGAATACGAGATCCTCGTAGGATCCGCCAGCGATGATATCCGCCTGCGGGCATCCGTGCAGGTGACTTCCTCCGTAACGCCTGTGAAGAAGTACAACGAATATATCACCATGGCTGATCTGGCCCGCCTGGAGAAGGCCGCGCCCTTCCTGCAGGCCATGTCGTCCACCAGTCCCGCCCCCGCCATGTCGCCGGAGGAGCTGGAGGCCTATATGAACGACGAGGACGATATGCGGGAGATTGCCATGGACTACGCCGCCATGGGACAGGATATGCCGTTGATCAAGGTTGCGGATATGACCGCCGGAGCATTCCCGTATGCGCTGGTTGAACAGATTGTCCGGGCCATCAACGAATGATGAATGAAAGGGGACAAATACCGTGAAGGCAAGCAGCTATCATACAGACTGGTATATCAAGGAGGGCATCAATCAGCCCTTCGACACGATCTTTCTCGGAACGATTCCCAAGGGCAGCCCGGTGACGCTGCCCCAGGACGCGATGATCTTGGAGGCGCGGGACGAAAACTGTGCGGGCAAGAATCAGGCGGGCTATTATCCTGCCAAGACCTATACCTACACCAAGGAGTTTGAAGCTCCTGCCCAGTGGGTGGAAAAAACCGTCCTGGTCGAGTTTGAAGGCGTCATGGCCAAGGCGCTGGTGTATCTGAACAATCGCCTGCTGGCCTGCCATCAGTACGGCTACAGCAGCTTCTTCATCAATATGAGCGGCGCGCTCCGATTTGACCAGAAGAATACCCTCAAGGTCGTTGCGGTCAATCAGGAGCTTGCTTCCCGCTGGTATCCCGGCAGCGGCATCTACCGGGATGTAATCCTCTGGGAAGGCGGCAGGCAGACCTTTAAACCCGACGGTGTGCGGCTGACCACCCTCGCCGCCCAGGAGGGCGCGGCGGAAATCAGCGTGACTTATGAGATGAAGAACGCACAAAATACCGAAGCCGCTGTTTCCGTGACCATGGAACTGCTGGACGGCGACCGGATGATCTGCACACAGAAGCAGGCGCATGTCCTGAATGGGGATTCCGCCGGAGAAATGCACTGCTGCCTGACCAATGTGCGGCTGTGGTCGCCGGAGCATCCTTTCCTGTACACGCTTCGGCTGACAATGCGGGACGCCGCTGGTCAGGTTCTGGACGAACACAAAGAAAGCGTCGGCCTGCGCAGACTGTCCCTTTCCGCCGAAAAGGGCCTGTGCATCAACGGCGAAACCGTCAAGCTGCGGGGCGCCTGCATCCATCATGACAACGGCATCATCGGCGCGACCACCCTGGAGGCGGCGGAGGAATTCCGCCTGTTGAAACTGAAGGAAGCGGGCTTCAACAGCATCCGCAGCGCCCATCACCCGGCCTCCAAGGCCATGCTGCGGGCTTGCGACAAACTGGGCATTCTGGTCATGGACGAGTTGACGGACATGTGGTGCGAGCAGAAGAACGCCCACGATTTTGCCCTGGATTTTCCTCTTGTCTGGCAGGATGAGGTGGCGCGCATGGTGCGCAAGGATTACAATCATCCCTGTGTGGTGCTGTACTCCACCGGCAACGAGATTCCCGAGATCGGCTGCCCCTCCGGACATGAAATGAACAAAAAGCTGGTGGACGCCCTCCATCAGCTGGATTCCACCCGCTATGTGACCAATGCTGTCAGCGGCTTCCTGGCGGTGGCCTATCACATGGAGAAGCATGTGGAGAACCAGCGGCAGGAATACGACAAGGCGATGAATGACGCGCAGGGCTCCGAGAAGATGAACGCCATGGCCAGCGATGTGGAAAAGCAGATGATGGATGCCTTTGCCTGCAGCCCGCTGCTGAACGAGAGCATCCTGCCGATTGAAGAAGCGGTGGACGTAGCCGGCTACAATTACCTGAACGCCCGTCATACATACATTCACAAGGCGCATCCAGAGTGGGTGGTGGTGGGCTCCGAAACCTATCCCACGGAGATCGCTGAATTGTGGAACATCGTGGAAAACAACAGCCATGTGATTGGCGACTTCACCTGGACGGGCTACGACTATCTGGGCGAAGCCGGTATCGGCATTTTCCATTATGACCCCACGAGGCTGGAATCCGGCTATCAGGGCTGGTTCCCCGACCGCCTGGCCTACTGCGGCGATATCAACCTGAACGGCTATCGCCGTCCGGTCAGCTATCTGCGGGAAATCGCCTACGGGCTGCGGACGAAGCCCTACCTCTTCGTCCGTCGTGTGGACAAAGCGGGCCAGCGTCATGACAAGAACCGCTGGAAGTACCATGACGGCGTTCACAGCTGGACCTATCCGGGCTATGAAGGCACGGAAACCACGGTCTATGTGCTGACGAAGGATCCCGAAGCCGAGCTGTTCCTGAACGGCGTTTCCTTAGGCAGGAAGAAGGTCGGAGAGGTGGAAGCGCTGACGGCGGTTTTCGAGGTGCCCTATCAGCCCGGCACGCTGACGGTGCGCACCGCGTCCGGTGAGGACAGCATCGTGACCGCCGGGGAAGCTGTCGGCCTTCATGTGGAAGCCTCCAAGACCGTGCTGGAAAAGGGCGGTCGGGACGTGTGCTTCATCACCGCCGATTTGGTCGACAGTGAGGGCCACGCCAATCGCTTTGCCGTCAGGAGGATTCAGGCCGTGCTGGAGGGCGAGGCTGTGCTGGCCGGCTTCGGTTCCGCCAACCCCAGCTGCGAGGGCAGCTATACCGATACAGCCTGGGATACCTTCGACGGCCGGGTCATGGCTGCCGTGCGCAGCGGCATGCAGCCGGGCAAGGCCGAACTGAAGCTGATCATGAATGGTACGGTCGCTGCGATCATTCCCATTGAGGTGAGATAACCAGGAGGCTGACAGTATGAGCAACGCATGGAAAAACGGCCCGCAGGATCCGCCCTTCGTGATAGCGGATCCCCAGGGAGGCCGGTGTATTACGTTCGATCCTGACGACAAACTGGGCAGCATGTACATGCTGGATCATGATTTCAAGGGCTGCGTGACCATGGGGGTGTCCAAAGAGGTCATCCCGGAGAGCGGCTGTGTGCTGCTGGACGGGCAGAAGGTGCCTCATGTGGTGAAGAAAATCCAGATCATGTCCGGCTTTGAGGTGTTCATGCTGGGTGTGCAGCTGGCCGGGCGGCTCGTTGACTACGGCGTCAGGGCCAGGCTGTCCATCAGCGGTTTCACCGATCTGAACGGTAATGTCATGATTCCCACGGAGTTTGAGGTAATCACCAGAGAGCAGACCGGCCCGCTGCCCCAGTATGCGGAACATGAGGCAATCGCACTGCAGGCGGCCGAGGAAGGCATTGTGCTGCTGAAAAATGACGGTCATGCTCTGCCCGTGCTGCCCTCCACGCTGAATGTAGTGGGCGAGGGTGTGTATTTCTTCCAGACGTGCGCGGTGGGCGCGGGCAAGATCAATCCCCGGTATCAGGTGGATTTCCGTCAGGCTGTCGACGCGGACCCGGACTATACGCTGAACCATGAGCTGGCGGCGTTCTTCCAGGCGGAGCCCCAGGGCGTGCCGGAGGATGCGCTCCTGCGACGTGCCGCCGAAAAGTCCGACACCGTTGTGATGATCCTTGTGCGCTCCTCCGGCGAAAACATGGACAACAGCACCGCCCCCGGCGAGTATGCGCTGACGGACAATGAAAAAGCGCTGCTCCGGGCGCTGAACAGGCACTTTGCCAAGGTGGTGCTCGTCCTGAACGTGGGCTATCCCATCGCGATGGATTTCGCGGATGACATCCATGTTTCCGCGATCCTGTACAACGGCTTCGGCGGCATGCTGGCCGGTCAGGCATTGCTGAACGTGCTGGCAGGACGTACTACGCCATCCGGCCGTCTGACCAGCACCTGGGCCAAAACCTATGATGACCTGCCCTCTGCTGGCAACTTCTATGACTGCTATCACAACGAGATGCAGCGCTATACGGCGGACTTCGGCCCCCATCTGACCACCCGTTATGACGAAGGGGTGTTCATGGGCTATCGGTACTTTGTCACCCGCGGCAGGAAATCCGCCTTTCCCTTTGGTTACGGGCTGAGCTATACCACGTTCACGGAAACGGTGGAATCTGTGGCTTATCAGGAAAACGCGGACGCCGTTGTGTCCGTGCGCGTAAAGAATACGGGCAGCTGCCCCGGCAAGCGTGTGGTGCAGCTTTATGTAGGCAAGCCCCGTACGACTATCGACAAGCCGCTTAGGGAACTGGTCGCTTTTAACAAAACGGAAACGCTGCAGCCAGGCGAGGAGCAAAGCCTGACGCTCTGTGTGGATGGCCGCTGTCTGGATATCTTCAGTGCCGCGGATCAGGCCTATCTGCTGGAAGGCGGCGTGTATACGCTCTATTTGGGCGAGCATGGGGAGAACGTGCGGGAGATCGGCTGCTTCACGGTTCCTGCCACCATCGTTACACGCAGGACGCAGGTGCATATGACGGGCGAACGCAGCACACCCGGCTACAGCGACGCGCCCCTGTATCCCGGCGTGGAGCAGCTTCCCGTGAAGGAGCTGATCCGCCTGTCCTGCTGCTCTGGCGACGGCTGGGGTATGGAAGGCACCGGCGAGGCCGGCAGGATCGCCAAAATCACCGCCATGGCCATCCCGGACTATGTTGTGGCTGACGGAAACAGCGGCGTGAACATGAAGCAGCGCAACATTGGCATGCCCTCTGGCGCGTGCTATGCTGCCAGCTTCAACGCGGAGCTTGTCGGCGAGGTGGGCCGCGTGATCGGCGAGGAAGCCAGGGAACTGGGCATTTCCATGATCCTGGGTCCGGGCTTCAACCTGCAGCGGAATCCGCTGTGCGGCCGAAATCCGGAATACTTCTCGGAAGATCCGTATCTGGCAGGCATGCTGGCAGCAGCCTTTGCCAAGGGCCTTGAAAGCACAGGCGTGCATGGATGCTACAAGCACCTTGTGGCCAACAATGCGGAAGCCTCCCGCAAGCGCAACGACAGCGTGATGGATGAAAGCACGCTGAGAAACCTGTACCTGCGGTCCTTTGAGATCGCGCTGCGCGCCTATGAGCCGGCGGGGATGATGACCTCCTACAACCTGCTCAACGGTTGCTATACCTCCACCGACCCTGAACTGGTGCTGGGCGTACTGCGCAGAGAATGGAACTTCAAAGGCTTTGTAATGACGGACTGGGGCAGCTATCTGACGGCGGATACGGCACAGATGATCAACGCGGGTGTCTCCTGGATCACACCCTGCAGCAGCGACGATACCTACACCGCGCCTCTGGAGAAAGCGGCGGAGGAAGGCCGCCTGGACATCCGGCGGCTGCGGGAGAACGTATCCTGGATGCTGAAAACCATCATGAAATAAGAAACAGGGGGCGCTTTCACGGGCGCCTCCTGTATGTTCATAAGGCATTATTCCTCATATTCCGTTGCGCTGTACTGGTTGCGGAATTCCCTTGGCGTCATGCCGAAGTGCTCACGGAAGAGCTTGCCCATGTGGCTCTGCGAGGAAAAGCCTACATAATTTGCGATATCCACATAGGACGCGGAGGAGTGGATCAGCATCCGCTTGACCTGATTCAGCTTCTCCGTCATCACAAATGCGGAGAACGAAATCCCCTCCGTTTTGTTGAACAGCTCCGACAGATAATTCTGGTTCACATACAGCGTCTCAGCGGTTTGCCGCAGGGTCACCTTGCGGTGTAGATTGGCGTAGACGTAATCCTTAGCCTTTTCCACCAGTGGGTTTTTGCAATAGCTGCCAGTGTTGTGCTTCTGACGTTCCTTGATTTCCTTGACCATAGTGCAGAAATTGACCTTTGCTTTTTCGGTCAGGGGTTCCAGCTCGTTCAGGTTTTTCAGCCGTTCCACCTCGAGAATGTAGGAGTCGCACAGGGAAAAGGCAAGTTCCGGGTTCACGCCGCCCCGGATGGCTGCGCGGCTGGCAAGAGTAATGGCGCAGATCGCCAGATTGCGGTAGCTGCGTTCTGTATTCTCCGATAGCTTGCCGAAGCGCTGTATTCCCTCCTTGTCAATAATCTCCTGGCGGCGGCATTCCTCCAGCAACACCAGATCTCCCTGCTCGATGGCTGACAGCATCCGCTTTTCCAGACTGTAGGGGTTATGGGAGAATTGCTCCTCCCGGGATGTGAACAGCAGCTTCTGGTAGTCCTTCTGTACATTTTCCTCTGAAGGATGAAGAAAATTGTCCTCCAGGTATTCCGCTTCCCGCAGCATATTCTCATAGTACAGATTGTAGGAGGGCAGCAGCACCAGCTGATAGGTGTCAATGGATATGCTGTACAGCTGATCATCCTGGACGGGCAGGGGCTGTGCTGTATGGATGGTATACCGATAGGGCCGATGGTTGATAACGATATTCGGTCCCATCAGCAGGATACGCTCCGGTGTGCGGAAGACGGAATAGGTATACCGTCCGTTAACCAGCGCCGTGCGGATTCCTTGCGGCGGCACCATCTGCTTCAGCTGCTTGAGCAGATCGTCGGGGAGAACGGGCGCATCATCCATCAGCGTGCGGTTGATTACCTCAGCCTGTGTGCCGTCCGCCATGCAGACATACAGGCAGGATCGCAAGCCTTCCGCCATATAAATATAATGATTATACTCAATCATGCGGACACCCTCTTTCTTTTACCCTGGATGATGGCTCCATTATAGCATGGATCATCACCTGATTCAACGCGCAAACATGAAAAAACAGGTCGAAAATCAGAAGAATATGACAAAAAACCGATGCTTCATATATCAAATCGGTCTGTTGTGCGATATGATATGGATAGTGCAGGGAAGCTGCAACGGACAAATTCAGCATGTCATTATCGCTCGACCCACGAAGAGAAGGAGGGGACATGATGCTGCAGGGCGTGAACCTTGGTGGTTGGCTGGTATTGGAAAAATGGATGACGCCATCTCTGTTTGACGGCACCACAGCGGCGGATGAAACCTATTTCTGCCATGATCTGGGTGAAGATCGGGCCAGGGAACGGCTGAAAACCTTCCGGGATACCTTCATTCAGCGCCGTGATTTTGCGGAGATTGCCGATCACGGATTCAACGCGGTGCGGATTCCGGTGCCGTTCTTCATCTTTGAGGATATTGGGCCGTACATTCACTGCTATGAATATCTGGATAGAGCGTTTGAATGGGCGGAAGAATTTCAGCTGAAAATTCTGATCGACCTGCACACGGTGCCCGGCGGACACAACGGTACGGACAACTCGGGCATCAGCGGCATCTGCCTCTGGTCGACCAGAGAAGAATGCGTGGACTGCACCTTGCGGGTGCTGGAGCGGCTGGCTCAGCGCTATGGCCAGCGGGAGGCACTCTGGGGAATCGAGGCGCTGAACGAACCGATGTGCAGCGATACGCCCTCGGGTGCGTACCTGAACATTCAGGAATTCATCCGCTACTACATCCCGGCGGAGCCGGAGCTGGCTGAAGGGAACGCCAACTACTCACTGGCGTTTCTCAAGCAGTTCTACCGGGACGCGTATGCACGGATGCGCAGGCATATGGCAGCGGACAAGCGCATTGTATTCTGCGATGCCTTTGAACTGGATATTTGGGATGACTTTCTCCTGAACGAAGGCATGGAAGGCGTATGCCTGGATACGCATCATTACCTGATGACGCCTGACCGGATGCTCTTCACGCAGCGGAACCTGGACGTGTACCGTGACTATCTGCTGTCCCTCGGGAAGCGCTTGCGGGCGGCAGGGCGGCGGATCCCGCTGATCGTGGGCGAGTGGAATGTCCAGAACACAGCCGACGGCCTGCGCGAGATGACCCCATCGGAAAAGGACGAGCTGTATTGTACCCTGGCTGAACTGTTCCAAGACGGCTTCAGCGAGTGTCTCGGCTGGTTCTACTGGAGCTGGAAAATCACGGCGGGCGGTATCGACGCCGATTGCGACGACGCGGCGCGGTGCGTCACCAAAGGATGGCTGAAAATACGAAATATATGATAAAATTCCGTTGATTGTAATATAGTTGACGGACAGAAAAGGATAAATTAAGTATAGAAATTGCAGTCGATTTCCTGAGATGAATAATGTCCCAGTACAGAAAGGACGAGAGTCATGCAAGCAAAGACTGACGATGTGCAGGCAATGGTCAGGAAAACCGGTTGGCGTCATGATATCGCCATGAACAAGGGGCTGTACCTCTTGTCCATCCCGATCATCGCCTTCTTCCTGATCTTCAATTACGCACCCATGGCCGGGTTAGTGATCGCGTTCCAGGATTTCAAGCCGCAGCGCGGTATCCTGGGCAGCCATTGGGTGGGCTTTGGCAACTTCGTGGACTTCTTCACCAATCCCAGCTTCGCGTCGATTCTGCGCAACACGCTGGTCATCAGCCTGCTGGGTCTGGTCATTGCCTACCCGATGGCCATCATCTTCGCCCTTCAGCTGAACGAAATCGGCTGCAAGCGCTTCAAAAAGGCGATCCAGACCATCAGCTACATGCCCTATTTCATTTCCCTGGTGGTGATCTGCGGCCTGGTGATTGAGTTCTGCGCCTCCAACGGCGTGGTGACCAATATCTTTTGCGCGCTCACGGGGCGGCCCAAAGAAAACCTGCTGACGAACCCCAATTACTTCTGGGCCATCAACCTGCTGTCCGACCTGTGGCAGAACCTAGGCTATTCGTCCATCATCTTTGTGGCGGCGATCACCTCCGTCAGCCAGGAGATGCACGAGGCAGCCGCCATTGATGGCGCCAACCGTCTGCGCCGCGTGTGGAGCATCACCATTCCCTGCATCATGCCGACGATCGTGACCATGCTGATTCTTCGCTGCGGCTCCCTGCTGAGTGTGGGCTTCGAGAAGATCCTGTTGCTGTATAACCCCAGCATCTATTCCACCGCCGACGTCATCAGCACCCACGTCCAGCGTCTGGGTATTGAAAAGGCGCAGTACGGCTATTCCACCGCCGTGGGCCTGTTCAACTCCATAATCAACACCATACTGCTGCTAGCGGCGAATTACTTCAGCAAGAAATACACCGATACCTCGGTGCTTTAAGGAGGTGCTGATATGATTGAGCGTACAAACAAATCCAGAATCATCTTCTGCATCTTCAATTACGGCGTTCTGATTGCCTTTGGCTTTCTGTGTCTGATGCCCCTGTGGCATGTCCTGATGGCCTCCGTCAGTGATCCTCGGCTGCTGATGGCTTCCTCCGGCATCCTCTTTGCGCCTCTGGGCAGGCCGACGCTGGAAGGATACCGTATTGTGCTGAGCAATTCCGCCATCATCGAGGGCTATGGCAATACCCTGCTGTATGTTGTGACCAATGCCGCGGCAGGCACCTTCCTGACGGCCATCGCCGGCTTCCTGGTGAGCCGCAAGAATTTCAAGCTGGCCCGGCCGCTCACCGTGTTCATCATGTTCACCATGATCTTCAGCGGCGGCCTGATCCCCACCTACATGGTCATCCGCAGCTTGGGCTTCATCAATACCCGCTGGGCAATCATCGTGCCCGCGCTGATGAACGCATACTACATCATTGTGATGAAGTCCGCCTTTGAGCAGCTGCCCGGCGCCTACGAGGAATCGGCCAAGCTGGACGGCGCGGGTCCCGTCCGCATCCTGTTCCAGATCCTGCTGCCGCTGGTCAAGCCCACGCTGGTAGTCATCATCATGTTTTCGGTGATCGGCCAGTGGAACAGCTGGTATCCCGCGTCCATTTACCTGCCCCGTGTCCGTGAAAAATGGCCCCTGCAGCTGATCATGCGCTCGCTGCTGATTCAGAACGACGTGTCCAAGCTGCTGACCTCTTCCAGCGAAGCCAACCATGTGGTCAACATGACCGGCAACCTGGTGAAGTATGCCGTGACCATCGTGGGTACGCTGCCGATTCTGGTGGCCTATCCCTTTGCGCAGCGGTACTTTGTGACGGGCATTACCCTTGGCGGCGTCAAGGGCTGATTAAGATTCTAAAGCGTGAAGACATCACGCTGAATAATAAGGAGGTTCCCATGAGAAAAATCGTTTCCGTGTTCCTGGCTGCCATCATGCTGCTGAGCCTTGTACAAGTTGCGGCACTAGCTGACAACGACAAGAAGCTGACCTACACCGTGTTCCAGCAGGGCGACGACGTGCCCAATCCCGAAGAGGACTATCGTAACAGCGCAGTGATCCATTACTGGCAGGATATGTTCAACATCGAAATCGACTGGCAGATTCCGCCCCAGGGCAGCGAAGCCGATCAGATGTCCCTGATGCTTGGTACCGGCGACTACACCGATATCATGGATATGGGCTTCAACACCGAGAACCTGGGCACCCTGTGCGACGACGGCGTGATCTATGATCTGACCCCGTATCTGGATGATTGCATGCCCAACTACAAGGCATGGCTGGACGCTAACCCTGATGTGAAATCCGCGCTGTTTGACGACAGCGGCCGCATCTACCTGGCAGCCACCATCCAGGATCATCCCAAGCAGTGGGGCGGTCTGGTGTATCGCCGTGACATTCTGGAGACCATGACCGGCGGCAACGTAGCCTTCCCCAGCGGCAGCGAAGAGCCCACCACCATCGCCGACTGGGAGTACATGTTGGAGCTGATGAAGCAGTACTTCACTGCTGCTGGCTTACCGGACTATGCCTGCCTCATCCTGCCTGCGACCGGCTACTTTTCCACGGGCGAGCTGATCAGCGGCTTCGGCATCGGCGGCACCGATTACCTGAAGGAAGACGGCTCCGTGGGCTACGGTATTGCGGAGGACAACTTCTATAATTACCTGGTCAAGATGAAGGAATGGTACGCGAAGGGCTACATCTATGCCGACTTCGCCGGCCGTTCCCAGGATCTGTTCTACCTGCCCAACACTGCCCTGACCTACGGCGGCTCTGCGGGCATCTGGTTCGGTCTGGTGCAGCAGTTGGGCGATGCTATGTCCCTGCCGGAATACGGCCTGCTGATGGACGTGATGCCGCTGGCCTCCCCCATTGATACCGAGCATGGCATCGAAACCCCCACCCCTGTCTATCTGGCAGCGACCCGTGCCACCACCAACTCCGGCTGGGCAATTTCCACCGCCTGCAGCAAGGAGAAGCTGAGCCGCATCCTGACGGCTATCGACTGGTTCTACACCGACGAAGGTGCCGCCACCCGCAGCATGGGTCTGAGCGAGGAACAGGGTGCTGCCGAGCTGGCTGACTACCTGGACAAGGGCATTACGCACGGTGTCCGCGAGAATGGTTCCATTCTGTGGACCAAGGAAATGAACGAGGCCAAGGATCTGGGTCAGTATGAGTTTTCCCAGAACCGTCTGCCCGGCATCGTGGTGAATTACGCCACCCGTACCTGCGAGCTGAATGAGCAGGGCATCGACCCCAACGTGCTGGGCGATGAAGTGTGGACCAAGTATGGCGGTGCAAGCGTGTATCCCTATGTGGTGTCCTTCACTGCTGAGGAGCAGGAAAAGGTCAACCGCATCAACACCAATATGCAGGACTATGCGCATCCCATGATTGTCAACTTCATCATGGGCCGTGCCGAGCTGACCCCCGAATCCTTCAAGGCTTATCAGCAGAAGCTGCAGGAACTGGGCCTGGAAGAGTACCTGAGCATCAAGCAGACCGCTTACGAGCGCTTTGCGGCTCGTGCCGGGAATTAAGGCACCACCGCACAATTCGGCGGCGCGTCTGGCGATGTCTTTTCCGCCATCTGCGGCATGCAAATTCCTCGATTTACATCCAGTAAACCTTCGAAATTTGCATTTGCATCTGACGAAAAATCCATTCGTCAGCCAACCACCTCATTTGTGCGGTGTTACCTTAAAGCAACAACGTGTATTTTGCGGATGTGATTCGGTAAAATACAGCACATCACCCAGCAGGCTACACGCGGATTCAAGCTGCGTGTAGCCTGGTTTTTCAGAAAGGAACTTGCTTATGGAATACTGCAATCCGCTTGATTTGGCGTACAAATTCCAGCACTACGGCAAAGCCGCCCACCGGGAAGCTGCCGATCCTACGCTGGTCCTCTTCAAGGGCACCTATTACCTGTTCGCCAGCATGAGCGCAGGCTTCTACTATTCCAACGATCTTGCCAGCTGGCAGTGGCATGAGAACCGCAATCTGGATATGTACCTGTATGCTCCGGACGCAAGGCAGATCGGCGACTATCTGTATTTCTGCGCGTCCAGCAAGGGCGAATCCAGCACCATCTGGCGGACGAAGGATCCTCTGTCCGACCAGTTTGAGAAGGTCAGCGCACCCTTTGATTTCTGGGATCCGGCGATTTTCTCGGATGATGACGGCCGGGTGTACCTGTACTGGGGCAGTGCCAACGACCGTCCCATCTATGGCACCGAGCTGGATCCCGCCACCATGACGCCCATCGGCGAACGCAAATCCCTCATCTATGGGGACAAGAAAAGCCATGGCTTTGAGCGTTTCAACTTTCCGGGCAAAAAGAAAAAGGATCGTCCTGAGCTTGAGCAGACGCTGTACGACATCTTTTTTGGCAGCGGCGACCTGTTCATGGAAGGCCCCTACATGAGCAAGCTGAACGGTCGGTATTACCTGCAGTATAGCGCGCCAGCCACGGAAGAGTCCATTTACAGTAACGGCTATGTGGTGGGTGATGCGCCGCTTGGTCCCTTCACCTTCGGCGTGAATTCCCCCTTCAGCTCCCGTCTGAGCGGATTCATCACTGCCGCAGGCCATGGCAGCACCATGGAGGATCGTTACGGGAATTTGTGGCATGTTGCCAGCATGGGCATCAGCGTCAACGCTGATTTTGAACGCCGCATCGGCCTGTTTCCCGCAGGCGTGGATCAGGATGGTCTGCTGTTCTGCAATCAGAATTTCGCCGATTATCCATTGGAAATTCCCCAAGGCAAATTTGATCCCTGGTCGATCAAGCCCCGCCACATGCTGCTTTCCTACCGCAAGCCGGTGGAAGCGTCATCCTTTGCGGAGGGGCATCCTGCCCAGCTGTCTGTGGATGAAAGCATCAAGACCTGGTGGACAGCCAGGGGAAGCAAAGGCGAATGGCTGAAGCTGGATCTGGGCGAACCGTGCAGCGTGCATGGGATTCAGATCAACTTTGCGGAAGAGGGCGTCCCAGTCATGCAGATGCCGCCTGAGGCGTGCGGTCTGCCCGGCGCAGTGGGCGGGCGCTATGTGGACTCTGGCAAGCAGCTGCGCACCCGCTACCTGCTGGAAGGCAGCCTCGATGGCGAGAACTGGACAACGCTGGTGGATGCCCGGACGACGGAGGACGACCGCAGCCATCCCTACCATGTGCTGGCTCAGGACACGCAGCTGCGATTTGTGCGCATCACCTGTGAGGAGACGCCCTACAACAGCCCCGTGAGCATTTCCGGTCTGCGCGTATTTGGCATCGGCAATGGCGAAAAACCTCAGCGGGTCGCAGGCGGCCATGCCGTTATGGAGGATCCCATGACCTGCCGCCTGACCTGGGACAAGGCGGAGGGCGCCACGGGCTACAACGTGCGTTTCGGCATTGCGCCCGACAAACTTTATGCCAGCTACCAGGTGTATGGCAGCGAAGAAGCCTTCATCACGACGCTGAATGCTGGGGAAACCTACTATTATGCCATTGACGCCTATAACGAAAACGGCGTGACCGAGGGCGGCGTCAACAAAATGTAACGATCAGGCCTGCGCGTACCAAACCCGGTACGCGCAGTTTCTTTTTCCTGAAAGCCGTACAGTGCCTTCATCAGCCGAACAGTGTCCAGGTTGATGCGATCCTCCGATCCGTCCATACGGAGCAGCTCTCGAACACGTCCAACGCCGGGTGCCGCTTCAGGTCTTCCGCCATCTGGCTGCGGCAGGCGTTAGGACCCCGCCCAAATCCACCACCTGCTCGTTGATCGAAATGACCGGCATGGATATCACGACGTAGGCCCGGATCTTCTCTATGTCTGTAATGTACTTGACCTGTATCCCAAGGGCATCGCAGACATATTGAGTCTGTATAAAGGCAGCATACCAGCAAGATCAATCTTCGTCCCCGTAAATACCTCGGCTGGAGATTTCCCTTTGAAGTTTTCTTCAACCACCTGTTGCACTTGACTTGACAATTAAAGATCAAACGAAAGCCCGGTGCTGCACCCACCGCGCCTCAGTTTGCACCCAAATGCACCCAATGTAAAACGAAAGGGTTATTGCAAAACGATAGCCGGGAATTGTATTAGTTTTTGAGTCATTTCACAGTGACGAGCCAGTTTCGTGAGAAGCTGGCTCGTTTTTATGTGCATGGATATGAAAAATCCGCCTCCGAGAATGGGAGGCGGACAGCGTTTTAGTTACCAGTCCAAAGGATATGTATCATCGGACATTGCATGCATTCCGCGTTATTATTTCTTCTCATTCGCAATACTGTCAAGTGTTCTGCTAATCGCATCGTCACTTGTGACAGCATGCGAGCCATCCATGTATTCCGCCTTGCCAAAGCCAAGAATGCAGACAAATACGGTGTTCAGCAGCACCAATCCCCAACCGAAACCCGTGCTTTGGTTGAATGCGTGCGCAAGATCGATGGCTGCTTTGATAGCAATGTAGATGCCATAAAACGGAATCAGCAGCAGGAACATTTTCGCCCCCTGACCATACAGCACTTCAAACTGAACGTAGATATTATAGAACGGAATAATTCCTTCCCAGCCTTGTCTGCCCATCTTCTGATAAACTCTCCAATTGGCCGCCAAACTAACAACCAGCAGCAAAAAACTAATGACGCTCATCGTATTCTCTCCTTTTCCAGTTTGTCCATTTTATCGCTTCGGCTGTGCTCTTTTCTTTTCTCTACGGCTATCCAGCAATTTGCCCAGCCATGCGATTGTTGATAGCAAATCACTGTCCGTTCCTCCTTTCCCTCGCGATTTCTTTCTTCTATTTTACCCTTCCCTCGAAAAAAGTCAAGTGTTTTCTTGAAGAATTATATATTTCTGACATTTCTGACAAAAGCATGGCAAATTGTTGTGTATCTTCACAACGACTTTCGTGTCGGCGTGTAACCACATTTCAGAAAATCGTTTTTTTCTGAAATCAGCTGCCTCAACCCCCTCCAAATTTCAAATTCGCACAGAAAACGCGCCCGCCGACCTTCCGACGAGCGCGTTTATACTATTTGGGGCTCTACTCCCGAATTCAGTGCAGGACTTGCTGGACACCACAGTTATCACATTTACACAAATGAGGCGGTCAGCCGCCGAGTTGTGCGGTGTTGCTTTGAATTACTTCTTATTCTTCTGCTCCACCATCGCCTTGACCTTCAGCGGCAGACCGAGCAGGTTGATGAAGCCCGCAGAATCCTTGTGGCTGTACAGGTCGTGGCTGTCGCCGAATGTAGCGATTTCCTCCATGTACAGGCTGTTCGGCGACTTCACACCCGCATTGATGCAGTTGCCCTTGTACAGCTTCAGCTTCACCGTGCCGTTGACCGCCTGCTGCGTGCTGTCCACAAACGCGGAGAGCGCCTCGCGCAGGGGCGTATACCACATGCCGTCGTACACCAGCTCCGCGAACTTGCTCGCGACCAGCTCCTTGTAGTGGCTGGTTGCGCGGTCAAGCGTGATGGATTCGAGGATGCCGTGCGCGGCGTAGAGCATCGTTCCGCCGGGAGTTTCGTACACGCCGCGGGACTTCATGCCCACCAGACGGTTCTCCACCAAATCCGCGCAGCCGACACCGTTGCGACCCGCGATTTCGTTCGCCTTCGTCAGCAAATCCACCGCGTCCAGCTTTTCGCCGTTGATGGCGACCGGCACGCCCTTCTCGAAGTCCACCGTGACGTATTCGGGCTGATCAGGCGCCTTTTCGGGCGTGACCATCGTCAGCAGCAGGTCTTCCGGCGGCTCGTTCCACGGATCTTCCAAATCCGCGCCCTCGTGGCTGATGTGCCAGATGTTGCGGTCCATCGAATACGGGCGATCCTTCTTCACTGGGACGGGGATGCCGCGCTTTTCGGCGTAGTCAATTTCCTCCTCGCGGGTCTTGATATCCCAGATACGCCACGGTGCGATAATCTGCATGTTCGGGTCGAACGCCTTGATGGTCAGCTCGAAGCGGACTTGGTCGTTGCCCTTGCCGGTGCAGCCGTGGCAGATGGCAGTGCAGTTCTCCTTGTGAGCGATTTCGACGAGGCGCTTGGCAATCAGCGGCCGTGCGAAGGACGTGCCCAGCAGGTACTTGCCCTCGTAGACCGCGCCCGCCTTGAGCGTCGGCCAAATGAAGTCCTCGACGAACTCCTTGCGCAGGTCTTCGATGTACAGCTTTTCCGCGCCGCACTTCTTCGCCTTTTCGTGGAGGGGCTCCAGCTCTTCGCCCTGCCCGACGTCGCCCGCAACGCAGACCACGTCGCAGTCATAATTTTCCTTCAGCCACGGCACGATAATCGAGGTATCCAGACCACCGGAATAAGCCAGCAATACGCGCATCTTCGCCATAACAATCGACTCCTTTATCTTCATCCTGATTTTCATCATTTTTGTGTCCGTCTGCCGGACAAGATGGATTATACAGCAAGATGAATAAAAATGCAATAGGTCTGCATAAATTTTCTCGGATTTTTTTCGGGGGGATGATGCAAGGTCTTCCACACGCCCCGTGCAGATTGCAACGTGTAAAATGTATTGTATGCTCCCAGCAGGACGACTTTGCCTCCACACGCCCCGTGCAGATTGCAACGAGGAAAGGAGAAATGCAATGAAATATCTGCATCTTTGCCTCCACACGCTCCGTGCAGATTGCAACGGTTTATCAATAGTACGGATGAAATTGAAGTGCACCTTTGCCTCCACACGCTCCGTGCAGATTGCAACGGTAAAGAGTATCGGAAACCGGCTTCACACAATCTTTGCCTCCACACGCTCCGTGCAGATTGCAACGGCGGTCAGCGTGGGCGTGTAGACGCTCTCAAGCTTTGCCTCCACACGCTCCGTGCAGATTGCAACGGCAGAAATGCACAGAATTGCAATATGCACTTTTCAGAACGTGTGTTGAGTTGGTAGATAGCTTTTCAGTATTGAACAAAGCAATGCTGCGCTGACTATTTTCCCGAAACTCTTCTGCTGTCAAGGCGACCTTTGCCGCCATTAGCGACAGCCCCGGACGGACAATCGACCGGTTTTGCTGGTGCGAACCGCACCGGATTTTCATGTTAGCTGATGATTCGCCTGATACCCATGCTGGGAATCGTATGCGGAAGTTCTGAAAGCCGCTGAATCGTCATGTGATGATACGCAACAAATTGAGGATAGTCACGTTGAAGTGCCTCGCGGTCAAATACTCGGTAAAGTTCTTCACCAAATTCTTTCTTTAATTCCTTCCTATTATATTCCGGCAATCCCTGCTTGCAATGTTGAAGTAGAAACGCCGAGTACAAATCGCGCTGTATGCGTTCGCCGTCCGGCATAACGTTCCAGCGGTTTTCAAGTGCCTTTTCGATGCAGGTATCTGTCTGGTGGTTGTACTGGCTGGCGCGCACATGCGTATCAACTTCTTTCACCCCTTCCAGCCCGCGCGACTGGCATTTCTGTTTCAGCATCGTAATCAGCATGGCAGGTGCTTTGTTGGCAATGGATTTTCCGAATCGCTTTTTGCGTTTATACCATCCAGTCTTTTCGGAAATCTCCGTTTTGTTTGCTCTGTGGACTAAATCGCAGTAACTCATGTTCTCCACAAAGAAGCAATCACCCAGCGTCAGCAGATAATTTGCCAATTCGTTATGCTGCTGTTTTCGGATGTCCGCCTGATGATGCTGAATCATTGCCAGCTGGTGCTGAATCCGTCTGTATCGCTTGGACTTGTTCCGCGTTAGCTTCACGCCGCGCTTAAATGTTCCATCCGAATTGTAATTCTCCGGATTCATTGCGCGTCGGCTTCTGTCCATCTTGCGCTGCAAGCGCCGCTTTTCTTGTTCTATATTCTGCACACGGTCAGCCAATTCCAGCAGATTAACCTCCTTATCGGTCGAGTATGCCAGCGTCCGTGTGCCAATGTCGATGCCAACGACACCATGCCCGACGGGATGCTTCGGCGCACTGCTTATCGGGTCACGCTTCACCGCCGGCTTTCCTTCCAAAACAAGCTGTGCATACCAATGCGGCTTTGTCTTGCCGTCTTTGCGGAGGATGCGGACAAATTTCACATGCCTTTTCAACATCTCGGCCTCGTAAGGATTATTAGGTGATAATTTCAGCAAAAACTCTCTTTTTACCTTCTTGCGGTCACGATTACCTTGCTGATTCCATATAATTCTATCTTCTCGGAACATAATCTCCTTTCCACCGCTTTTCTTCTGTGAATAGCCCTGCACGGAACAAAGTTCACCCGGCTTTTTGAAATGTACTTTTCCCTTCTGCTTATAGTTGTCAACGAACACCTTATCAAAAGCAATCCACACCTGTGCTGTAATTCCATGCAACGCTACATTTGCGCCGATATTATCATTAAAGTGCTTATAGTATTTTTCCATATCAGCCTTAAAGGCATTTCTGCTAAAACCGTTTTCTTCCAAAAATGCTTTTCTCTTTTTTTCTAATGCCCACTTTTCCTTCTGATTGCTGGCAGTATCAATCATTTTCATGATTTCTTGGTATTCAGGCATTCTTTCAACTTGGCATTTCTTCTTTAGTTCAGCATGAACCAGCGTATTATACAGCTGCCGCGCAATCTCGAAACGCTTTTCAAGATGGTCGGACTGCCATTTTTCCAGTTTAAGGGGCAGCGTCAGACAACAAGTCGCCCCGTCCTTCTCTTTCTCCTCATTGTCCACGCGCGTCCCTCCCCCTCCTTTGCTTTTCCACCCCATTATACCGCATTTTCTCCTCATTTTCAAGCAAGAACAGCAAATTCGACATTCATCCGCTGTTTTTTTACTGTACAGCGCTTTTTGCATTTGTCCCCTTCGCCCATCTATCCGCCATTCCATTCATCCCGTTCCGAAAACGTATTAAATTGTGAAAAAAATATCGTTAAAATCGTGTCAGCCACTTGACAAGCGCTTAACAATCTGCTACACTGTTCTCGTCACCCCGACAAACACCGACATTCCCCGTTCGCGGGCGCATCCCCGCAGGACGGATGAAGCATAAGGAGAGAGTATCATGGCGAAAGAGTATCCGATCGTCGATAACGTGGAGAGCTTCGAGGCGGCCCTCGCCCGCGTCCGCGCGGCACAAAAGGTCTATGCGACCTACACGCAGGAGCAGGTGGACAAGATTTTCAAGGCAGCTGCCCTCGCCGCGAACAACATGCGCATCCCGCTGGCGAAGATGGCGGTGGAAGAAACCGGCATGGGCGTGGTGGAAGATAAGGTCATCAAGAACCACTACGCCGCTGAATACATCTACAACGCCTACAAGGACACGCAGACCGTCGGCGTGCTGGAGCGCGACGAAGCATTCGGCATGATGAAGGTTGCAGAACCTATCGGCGTTGTCGCGGCGGTCATCCCGACCACCAACCCCACATCTACCGCCATTTTCAAGACGCTGATTTGCCTCAAGACCCGCAACGGCATCATCATCTCTCCCCATCCGCGCGCGAAGAAGTCCACCATCGCCGCCGCGAAGGTTGTGCTGGAAGCCGCTGTGGCAGCCGGCGCGCCCGAAGACATCATCTCGTGGGTCGATGTTCCCTCGCTGGAGCTGACCAACATGGCGATGAAGGAAGCCGACATCATCCTCGCCACCGGCGGCCCCGGCATGGTCAAGGCGGCGTACTCCTCCGGCAAGCCTGCCCTGGGCGTCGGTGCTGGCAACACGCCCGCGATTATCGACGAATCTGCTGATGTGAAGGTGGCCGTCAACTCCATCCTGCACTCCAAGACGTTCGACAACGGCATGATCTGCGCGTCCGAACAGTCCACCATCGTGCTGGACAGCATCTACGACGCGGTGAAGGCGGAGTTCGCCAAGCGCGGCGCGTACTTCCTCGAAGGCGAAGAGCTGGACAAGGTGCGCAAGACCATCATCATCAACGGCGCGCTGAACGCCAAGATCGTCGGTCAGAAGGCGCATACCATTGCCAAGCTCGCGGGCGTGGACGTGCCGGAAACCGCCAAGGTGCTGATTGGTGAAGTCGAATCCGTGGATATTTCCGAAGAGTTCGCGCATGAGAAGCTCTCCCCCGTCCTTGCCATGTACCGCGCCAAGGACATCGACGATGCGTTCGACAAGGCGGAACACCTGATTGCTGACGGCGGCTACGGCCACACCTCTTCTATCTACTTGAACGCCGTCACCCGCAAGGATTTGATTGACCGCTTCGCCGCGCGCATGAAGACCTGCCGTATCCTCGTCAACACGCCTTCCTCTCAGGGCGGCATCGGCGACCTGTACAACTTCATGCTGCGTCCGTCGCTGACGCTGGGCTGCGGCTCTTGGGGCGGCAACTCCGTCTCCGAGAACGTCGGCGTCAAGCACCTGCTGAACGTCAAGACTGTTGCCATCCGGAGGGAGAATATGCTGTGGTTCCGTGCGCCTGAAAAGGTCTACCTCAAGAAGGGCTGCCTGCCTGTCGCCCTGAATGAACTCAAGGCAGTTATGGGCAAGAAGCGCTGCTTCATCGTCACCGACGCGTTCCTGTTCAAATCCGGCTTCACCAAGGCGATTACCGACAAGCTGGATGAGCTGGGCATCGTCCACACCACGTTCTACGATGTTGCGCCCGACCCGTCCCTCGCCTGCGCGAAGGAAGGCGCAAAGGCCATGACCTCCTTCCAGCCGGACTGCATTATCGCCATCGGCGGCGGTTCCGCAATGGACGCCGGCAAGATTATGTGGGTCATGTACGAGCATCCGGAAGTGGACTTCCTCGACATGGCAATGCGCTTCATGGATATCCGCAAGCGTGTGTACACCTTCCCGAAGATGGGCGAAAAGGCGTACTTCATCGCCATCCCGACCTCCGCTGGCACTGGCTCCGAAGTCACCCCGTTCGCCGTCATTACCGATCAGGACACCGGCGTGAAGTACCCGCTGGCGGACTACGAGCTGCTGCCGAAGATGGCGATTGTGGATGCTGACATGATGATGTCCGCGCCGAAGGGCTTGACCTCCGCCTCCGGTATCGACGCGCTGACCCACGCGTTGGAAGCCTACGCCTCCATGATGGCGACGGACTTCACCGACGGTCTGGCGAAGCAGGCGGCTCAGCTGATTTTCGAGTATCTGCCCGCGTGCTACGACAACGGTCAGAACGAGCCGGTTGCCCGCGAAAAGATGGGCAACGCCGCCACGATGGCTGGCATGGCGTTCGCGAACGCATTCCTCGGCGTCTGCCACTCCATGGCGCACAAGCTGGGCGCGTTCCATCATCTGCCGCACGGCATCGCCAACGCGCTGCTGATTGAGCTGGTCATCCGCTACAACAGCGCCGAAGTTCCCACGAAGATGGGCACCTTCCCGCAGTACGCCTATCCGCACACGAAGCGCCGCTACGCTGAATTCGGCGAATTCCTCGGCTTCAAGGGCGCAAACGACGACGAGACGGTGGAGAACCTGATTCGCAACATCCATGCCCTGAAGGAGCGTGTCGGCATCAAGAATACGATTCGCGACTACGGTGTGGACGAGGAGAAGTTCCTCGCGACGCTGGACGAAATGTCCGAGCAGGCGTTCGACGACCAGTGCACCGGCGCGAACCCGCGCTACCCGCTCATCAGCGAAATCAAGGAAATGTATCTGAAGGCGTACTACGGCGAGTAATGCGCCATTCTCCCCGGCTTGGCAGGAATGCTTCTGCTGGGCCGGGCATTTTTGAGCACAAAAAATTTTGTCCGCTTGCAGGAATGTCGCATTTGGGCGGCGAATAGATATTTAGGACAAGTATCGACTTTTGCGTTCTCCACTGCCGCTTTACCAACCAACAAGCGCAGGAGGGGGGCGAAGCAGTCCAGAGGGCGATCGCAGACTTCGTCTGTTTCCATTGCCCTCTGGTCGCGTCCGCAGACGCGAATCCTCGCATAGACACACGGACGTTGTGTGATAGCGTCACCAACTCAATCGCGAAAAGGGAGTCCAGAGGGTCGAAGACCCTTTGGCAGGTCAAGGGCAGTGCCCTTGCGCCTCTCCCCCCAATAAACATGAACCATATAGAAGGAGGTTTCCCTATGGATTTGACGCATGTGATTGCCGAGCGGGAGAATAAGAAGATTTACCGCGACGGCGCCAAGGCCATCAAGGTGTTTGCCGAAGGGTACAGCAAGGCGGACATTCTGAACGAAGCGCTGAACACGGCGCGCGTGGAAGAGACGGGCCTGCCGATTCCGAAGCTCCTTGCTGTTGACACGGTGAACGGTCAATGGGCGATTACGACGGAGTTCGTCGAAGGCGACACGCTGGCGGCGCTGATGGCGGCGCATCCGGAAAAGGAAGACGAGTACCTGAACCTGTTTGTTGACATTCAGATGAAGGTTCACGCCTGCACCTGCCCGATGCTCAACAGCCTGACGGAGAAGATGCAGCGCAAGATTTCCGCCACCGACCTCGACGCGACCACCCGCTACGAGCTGCACACCCGCTTGGCGAGTATGCACGTCCACAAGAAGGTCTGCCACGGCGACTTCAACCCGTCCAACATTATCTTGAAGCCCGACGGACAGTGGTACATCCTCGACTGGTCGCATGCCACGCAGGGCAACGCGTCCGCTGATGTTGCCCGCACCTACCTGCTCTTCGTCCTGGAAGGCAAGGAAGCGCTGGCGGAGAAGTACCTCTCCCTCTTCTGCAAGAAGAGCGACACCGCCAAGCAGTACGTCCAGCAGTGGATTCCGATCGTCGCCGCGAGCCAGTCCCTCAAGGGCAAGCCCGAAGAGCGCGACCTGCTCATCCGCTGGGCAAGCGTTTGCGAATACGAATAATCATCAAAGGGACTGGCTTCGGTCAGTCCCTTTTTTCGCGGGGATGGGAGACGCGCCATGTAACCATTTCCCCGCATTTGTTGAAATCTGCCACATTTGCAATTTCCCCTATGTAACCAACTTTTCATCCTCTTTTTTTCGTGGTATCATTATTATAAGAAGGGGGAATTTGCCCTTTTCAAACTTATCTGCCGCGATTGCTTGTCAACCGCCTCTACAATCAGCATGAATGAATTATACACGGCAAATATTGCTCTCAGCGTCTTCGCCATGGCGATTATGCTCGTCTCCCTGCGCGGCGACATCAGCCAATCCAAGATCCGAAACCTGCTCTGCGGCGGCCTGTACGCCACCATCGCCATTTGCGCGCTGTGTGAGTGGTCGGGCGTGCAGATGGATGGCACACCGCCCGCGCTGATTCCGCTGCATATCGCCGTCAAGACCATCGAACTTTCGCTTGCGCCGCTAATCGGGCTGTTCGCGGGCTGCGTCATCCATCCCTGCCCGCGGAAAGTGGTACACAGGCTGCTGTGCCTTGCGGGCTTCCACGCGCTGCTGGTGCTGCTCTCGGCGTTCACAGGGCTGATATTCTATGTCGATGGGCAGAATTTCTATCACCACGGGTTGCTCTACGTGCTCTACATGCTCGCCTACGGGGGCAGCATGGTGTTCTTCCTCGTGCAGATTTGGTTCGCCTGCCGCGCCTATCAGTACACCGGCGGCACACAGCTGATGCTCGCGACGCTGTTCTTGCTGTTAGGGCTGATGGTGCAGCTGTTCCTGCCGACGGTCAAAATCGACTGGATTACCATCAGCTGCGGTGCGCTGATGATGTCGAAATTCTCCAGCGACATGGTACTGCAAACCGACGGGCTGACGCAGCTGGTCAACCGTTTGGGCTACGAGCATTATCTGGCGCGCCTGCACATTCCTGCCACCATTCTGATGTTCGACGTTGACCGCTTCAAGGACGTCAACGACTGCCATGGGCACTTGATGGGCGACGCCTGCCTGCGGACGATTGCCGGCTGCATCCGCCGCGCGTACGGGAATTACGGGACGTGCTTCCGCATCGGCGGCGACGAGTTCTGCGTGATACTGACGCGGCGGAACGCGCAATACAACACCATGACGGAGATTTTCCAGCACCTGATGGATGCGGCGCGGGCAGAGAATCCGGTTCTGCCGATGGTATCGGTGGGCTGTTCGCATTTTAATCCGTCAACGGATGATTTGGCGGATTCCTTGGCGCGGGCGGACGCGCGGATGTATCAGAATAAGGAAGCGCATAGATAATAGCGCACAGAAATACCGCGGCGAAGTGAGATTTTCGCCGCGGTTTCGCTGATTGATGTTTAAATCACCATTTGTAATCGCCGCATTGCTTGCAGTAGTGCGCTTCCTTTGTATTTGTGAAGCCGCACCGCTTGCAAACCCAGTATTCCGGAATTGGCTCCTCCACTTTGGCGCGCTCGGAAGCGGGCGTTGTCAGGACTTGCTCCCCTGCATCGCCGTCATTCTTCAACCCCTTATTCTGCCCAAGGTTTTTGTTGATTTCCTTCAGGATGTCGCGTTCCTTCAAGTCCGGCATTGCCGCCACCAGAATATAGGCAATCGCAAAGAAGAAGCAACTCCACTTCCACAGATTCTCGTCGTATCCCTTGTCATTCGCAATCTCGCCGGCTTTCGACGCCATGCAGTAGTTAATTACAAGGAGAACGACCGCGCCAATAAAATACCAAACTTCCTCGTTCATTTCTTTCACCCCCCTCGCTATTTTCCTGTATCATATCCGTTTTTTTTCTATTTGTCAAGTATTTTCCGCAATTTTCACATATTTTTTCTGCAATGAAAAATCCGAATACAAAAACACGCATTCCACATTCGGAGTGCGTGCTTTTGTTGATATTACCGATTCACATACGCGTCGATTTCGTTCCGGCTGGAGATTTGCAGCTTCTCAAAAATGCTCTCCATGTACGACTTCACCGTGTTGACGGAAATGCCCATCAGCGCGGCGATTTCCTTGTTGCTGCGTCCCTTCGCGGCAAGCATGGCAATCGAAAACTCGTAGGGTGTGAGCGCGTCGGTCACCTGCAGCGTCGACACGGGGTTGTGAATTTTCATCCACCCGCGGCTGAAGCGGTAGACCGACTGCACAATCTTGTTGTACGTTTCCGGCTCCTGCTTGCGCAGCGCGCGCTCCACCTGCCCCTGCAAAATGCCGTGATGCTCCACAAACGGGTGGATGTACCCCTCGCGGCTGGCGATGCTCCACGCGGCATCGAACTTCTGCTCCGCGCGTTCATCCTGCTTCAGGCTCATGCAAATCATGCACAGGACGATGTTGAGGTAGATGCTATCAATGGGGTAGCGCGTGCCCGCCATCAGCAGGGCGGATTCGGCAATGCCCATCGCGTGTTCGTATTCGCGCCGGATGTAGAGCGCGTGGGCGATGGCGTACATGGCGAAATACTGCATTCCGGGCGGAAGAATACCGATAGCGGGGCGGATAGGGTTCAAGTCGAGCTTCTCGGAGTGGAAGAACACGCTGATGAGCGCGTCGGTAATGCTGCTGTACAGCCGCCACGAATCGTCGTTTGCGCGCTGCCCGTCTCGCTGAATCATTTCGAGATTCCGGCGGCACTTGGCGGCATCCCCCGTCTGCAGCATCGCCATCGTGTTGGTAATCAGCGCGGACAGGCGGATTTCGGGGCACTTGCTCGTCAGGTATTTCTCGCTGATTTCGCGGGCTTCCTCGTGCTCATCGCGGAAATAGTGGTGCAGGGCGCGGGCGATGTCGCGTTCCTCCTCGTCGTTCATGGTCAGCAGGAGATTTTGGAAGCCGTTGTCGCACGGGCGGGAAATCAGCGGCATATAGCACTTGGCCATCCGCGGGGGGATTCTCTCCTGCCCGCGCTGCCCGCTCTTGCGCAAATCCGCCGGATGCGGCGTATTCGCCGGAATCAGCCACCCGCCCGGTTTCCGGATTGCCCCCTGAATCCGCCCGGTATTCAGGTAGTAATTGACCATTCGGATGGAAACGCCCCACAGCTCCGCCATTTCCTTTACGCTGAGGTAGTCCAATGCGCAGCCCCTCCTTGTCCTCCTTGTTTACGCTTACGGAATTGCCTCCCAAAGCATGGTCGCCGTTCGATTGCCATACGAGCCCTTGGGCAGCATGTAGGAGCGCGGCGTTCCTTCTACGCCGTCGATTTTCCAGCCTACAAAGGTATAGCCCGGGAGGTAGTAGGACGGGTCTTCTTCCGGTGTCCCGAAATAAACTTGGTTGTTGATGGTGTATTGAACCCAATTATATGCTTTGCCGTGGCTCACGTAGGTAATGGTGTACGTCGCCACACGCCACTCCGCCTTGTAAATGCGGTCGCCGGTTGAGCCTTTGGGGATAATCATCGGCGTTGAAGGGAACTGACCGCTGCCATCGAGAACCCAGCCGGAAAATTCGTAGCCCGGACGGTCGGGAGGGATGCGCAGGGTGACGGAATCCTCCACAGTGTAGCGTATCGAAGCCATGGCAGGGCCGCCGTTCGTGTCCAGCGTGATGGTATACACTATCGCCTTCCAGTTTGCGGTATACGCCTTGTTTCCCGTCGAACCCTTCGGAATTTTGACGCTTGTCTGCGGCGTCGTGATGCGCTCGCCCGTCCAGCCGACAAACTCGTAGCCGTTGCGGGTCGGGGTTGGCAGCTCGAACTCCTCATCCGTCATGGTGTAAACCATCTTTTCTTGACCGCTGCCGCCGTCCAAATCCATGGTGATGGTGTACTCCGCCAAACGCCACTCCGCCTTGTAACGGAGGTCGCCGGTTGTGCCATGGTAGATAATGAGCGGCATGGCAGGGATCATACCGCTGCCATCGAGGGTCCAGCCGACAAATTCGTAGCCCGTACGGAGAAGGTAAGGCAGGGTGAAGGAATCCTCCACGGTGTATTTTATCGGAGACACGGCTGGGCCGCCGTTCGTGTCCAGTGTGATGGTGTATTCAATCACCTTCCAGTTTGCGGTATACGTCCTGTTCCCCGTCGAACCCGTCGGAATTTTGACGCTTGTCTGCGGCGTCGTGATGCCCTCGCCCGTCCAGCCGACAAACTCGTAGCCGTTGCGGGTCGGGGTCGGCAGCTCGAAATCCTCATCCGTCATGGTGTAAACCACCTTTTCTTGACCGCTGCCGCCGTTCAAATCCATGGTGATGTTGTATTCTGTCAGTTTCCAGTTCTCGATATACGTCTTGTCGCCCGTCGAACCCTTCGGGATGGTCACGTTCGGCTGCGGCGTCGTGATGCCCTCGCCTGTCCAGCCAAGGAACGTGTAGCCCGTGCGGGTCGGGGTCGGCAGCGTTACGGTTTGCTCCACCGTGTAGAAATACACTTCCGACGAGCCGGCATTGCCCCCTTCCAGCAGCGTAATGACGGTGTATTCAATCACCTGCCAATTCGCGGTGTAAGTGCGGTCGCCCGTGCTTCCCTGCGGGATTTCCATGGTCTTCTGCGGTTCGGTGATGCCCTCGCCCGTCCAGCCGAGGAAGATATAGCCCGTGCGCACCGGGGTCGGCAGCAGGAACGCTTCCGATTCCACCGTGTACTGGATGGGACGGATCGGATCGCCGCCGCTTGCGTCCAGCGTGACGGTATAAAGCTTGTCCGCCGTCAGCGTCAAGGTCAGCGGCGCATAGGGCATGAGGAAGGAAGCCGCGTCGTTCCCCTCGCTGATACTCAGGGAAACAGCCGGGTCGCTCAGGGAAGCGTGGATGCCGCGATAGCCCGCTGCGGGCTGCATCGTGACCGACACCAGCTCGCCGGCGCAGCACAGCAGGTCGTTGCCTTCGGCAGCGCGGTCGCTGTCCCAGACAACGTTCTGCGCGTCGATAGTCGTGCGCTGTGTGTCCGCCGTCCACGTCAGCGTAACGATGCGCCTTTCTTCGCGGCCTGTTACGGTCAGGAATGCGTTGGTTTTTTCGCCGCGCAGTCCCGTCAGGTGAATGAGGGCACGCTCGTCCGCGCCGAAGTCGCTGCGCTTGAACTGCGTCACCCACTCGCCGCGCTCCTTATCGAAGGTGAAGCTCGCCACGGCGCCGCTGCGCAGGGTCAGGCTCGGCGTGAAGTAATCCGGGCGCGCGCCGCTGATGCGAACGCGGTAGGTGATGCGCCCGTCCTGCTCGCCATAGCGGTAGACGTACACCGGGAATTCCGCCACCAGCGTGCTGTCATCCGTCAGCGGGAACACAACGTCGCCCGTGCGGGAGAGATAGACACAGTTTTCCGTCGCGGCAAAGCAGGATTTTCCGTCATTCAGGCGGTAGACCTTGCTCCACGGGTCTGCACTGCGCATTTCCGGCAGCAGCACATACTGCTCCTTCAGGTCGGGGTACTTCTCCGCGAACGCAGCCTCGATGCTGTCCAGCATGTTGACCGCGCCCATCGGGCAGCTGTCGCCCGTGTACTGCACCGTCGTTTCGGTCAGCAGCGCGCCGTCCCAATCCGCCGTTTCCAGCTGCATGTCCTTGGCGCTCTGGTCAACAAGGCGGAAGCGCACGGTCAGGCTGATTTTCTTCTCCACCTTCAGCTCGCTGCCCATATGCAGCTGCTGCCCCGGCACAAGCGCATTCTTGCCTGGATTCAGCACAATATCGCCCGTCGGCAGCGGGTCATCCGTCAGGTTCACGAGGTTCGTCGCAATCCCGATATCGAGATTCATCGGCTTGTCCACCACGATGGTGGAGCGGACATTGCCCTCGCCGTTCAGCGACACATTCCCCGATGCGCCCAGAATCAGCTCCTGAACATCTGCCGCCGCGCCGATGTTCAGCCGCACGTCCTCGTCCGACAGCACATACAGGCGGTCGATTTTGCCGGACGGCAGATTGGCGTTCAGCCCGCCGAGAACCAGCAGATTGCCGTTCATTTCCGGCGCATTGAACTCCGTGTCGCCCAGATGGTCAAAAATCGCGTCGCCGATGAAGGCTTCCGGCGGCTGCGTGTCCTTATTCAACACGGTGATGCCAAGCTGCTTGATGTTCTGCTGAAACGCCGGGTCGTCCCAGTCCGTATTGTCCCACATGCCAGCGCCGATTTCTTGCGCCAGCCGCATCAGCGCTGAGTCCTTGCCCTGTGGTGTCTGGTTGTTGTTGATGGTGTTCAGCGTGTTCAGCGCGCTCATGTTGTTGTTCACAATCATGGCCGCCGATGCTGTACCCGCCCAAATGATGCTGCATAAGAGCAGGAAAATGGTGCTCCATCGTGCGATTCGCTTCATGCTGCTTCCTCCTTGATGATAGCTTCCGCGGGCTTTTTCCCATTGAAAACGCCCCTTCTGGTTTCAGTATACCATCGGCAAGCGCTATTCGCCACCGCCATTCAATGGATTAATTGGACGTTTCCCTGCCCTTTTCCTGCTGAAAATTCCTGCATTCACGCAGGTTTCCCGTCAATTCGCGCATGTTTCCCGCCGGATGCACCTTTCCAAGGCAGGAAATATCAATTGCCAAGGATGGCAAAGTGCATCTTTCCAACATACGAAAAAAGGCGAACCGGTTTTGAAGCCGATTCGCCCATGGATTTGTCCAAACTTGGATGGAATTACTTGGCGATGGTGCAGTGCATGAAGTACTTGTAGCCCAGCGGGTTGGAGAAGAATCCCTGCACGGAGTCGTCGATCATGTAGATGTCGGTGTAGTAGTACAGCGGCACGATGCAGCCGGTATCCATCAGCATATCTTCCGCGATGTGCATCATGGCATAACGGTTCGCGCTGTCGGTGCAGCTCTTGATAGCAGAAATCAGCACGTCATAGGTTTCCGCCCAAGTGCCGTTCTCCACCTTCACGTCGTAGCCGTAGGGGGTCAGGTCGAGGTTGTAGATCTTCAGATCCGCATTCGCGCCCTTGCCGAACTGCACGTCGTTGTTGCCGGAGCCGGTCACCCACATGTCGAGGAAGCAGATCGGGTCGTTGTAGTCGGCAATCCAGCCATTGCGGGCAATGGAGTAGTCGCCGGACTTACGGGTGTTCAGGAAGGTGTTCCATTCCTGGTTGGTCAGGTTCATGGTGATGCCGACCGCAGAAACCGCGCTCTGGAGGTATTCGCCAATCGCCTTGTGGGCTTCGGAGGTGTTGTAGAGGTAGGTCAGGGACGGGAAGTTGGTGAAGACGCCGTTCTCCTCGTCGTAGGTGTAGTACTTCTTCAGGGTCTCAACCGCCTTGTCGAAGTTCGCCATGTAGACGTCTTCGTCGTCGGTCACGTCGTAGTAGCCGGTGATGCCTTCCACATGGCCCGCGTTCTTGTAGAACTCAGAGCCGTCCGCATCGGTCATGCCCATCGGAACGAAGCTGGACGCAGGCACCTGACCCGCCTGACCGATTTCTTCAACGATGTAGTTGCGGTCGAACAGCAGGCCAATCGCCCGACGGACTTCTGCGCGCGCCGCTTCCGCTTCTTCGGGGGTCATGTTCGCGAGCACGTCAGCGGGCAGGATTTCTTCGTTGATGTTCCAGCAGACATAGTAGGTACCAATCTGGCCGGCAATAACGAATTCCGTCGGATACTGTTCCTTCAGGGAAGCGATTTCAGAGGTGGGAACGTCGTCGATCAGCTGCCAGTCGCCCTTCTGGAAGTTCGCCAGCATGTTGTTCGCGTCGTCGGAGAGGTAGAAGTCCAGCTCGTCCATCGTGACCTTGTCCACCGCATGATAGTAGGGGTTCTTGGTCAGGGTGATCTTGCTGTTGTGTTCCCACGCGGTCATGGTGTACGGGCCATTGCCGATGTAGGTGGAAGGATCGGTCGCCCACGCTTCGTTGGCGACGACGTCCTCACGCACGGGCATGTACGCCGGGGAAGGCGAGCAGCTCGTTCCAGTAGGCAACGGGGTTGTTCAGGGTAACGGTCAGGGTCTTTTCGTCCACGGCGGTCACAGCGAGGTTTTCCGCCTTGGGGTCGGAGCCGTCCGTAGTGTAGCCCTTGATGACTTCAAACATGTAGCCATAGTCCGCGCCCAGCTCGGAGGAAGCAGCGCGCTTCCACGCGAACTCGAAGTCCTTCGCGGTCAAATCCTTGCCGTCGGACCACTTCAGGCCGTCAACGAGCGTGTAGGTGTACGTCACCGTGCCGTCGTCATTGACCACCGGATCCGGCAGTTCCACCGCGCAGTCCGGCAGGATTTCCAGCTTGCCGTCGTCGGTCTGCGCCCAAGTGGACAGGCCTGCGAACAGGTGAGCGACCATCGTCGCGCCGTCCACAGCGGAGTTCAGCGCCGGGTCAAGCGTATCAGGCTCGGACGCGATGCAGACAGCCATGTACGTCTTGCCGTCTTCGGCGACAGCGCACAGGGTGCAGGTCACCATCATTGCGATGGCGAGCAGGAGAGCAGTCAGCTTCTTCATGAAAAAACCTCCCTTAATATTCTGTGACAGCCTTGCTTTTCGTAGACTGTCTGTATCAAAAATGCGTGTTGACGCATCCTTGAAGCAATTTTTTTGCGCGGATAAACACGCGGGCACACTATGCCAGTGTCACCAACTCAATCGCGAAAAGGGTGTCGAGAGGGTCGAAGACCCTTCGCGGGTGCAGGGCAGAGCCCTGCCGGAGTCCAGAGGCAGAGCCTCTGGCGCTTCCCCTCACCCTAACTCCTTCACCCGGTGGCAGGCGACGAAGTGCCCCTTCTCGACTTCGTTGAAGGGCGGCATCGACTGCGCGCAGGCTTCGGTGGCGTGGGGGCAGCGCGTGCGGAACGGACAGCCCGACGGCGCGTTCAGGGGGCTTGGAATGTCGCCGGAGAGGACAATGCGCTTGTTCGCGCGCGCAGCCTTCGGGTCAGGCAGCGGAACGGCGGACAAAAGCGACTTGGAGTACGGGTGCAGCGGGTGATTGTAGATTTCCTCCGCCGACGCCAGCTCCACCATCTTGCCCAGATACATCACGGCGATTCTGTCCGAAATGTGCCGCACAACCAGCAGGTCATGCGCAATGAACAGGTACGTCAGCCCCAGCCGATCCTGCAAATCATCAAACATGTTGATGACCTGCGCCTGAATCGACACGTCCAGCGCCGACACCGGCTCGTCGCAGACGATGAATTCGGGATTCACCGCCAGCGCGCGGGCAATGCCGATGCGCTGCCGCTGACCGCCGGAAAACTCGTGCGCGTAACGCGAGGCATGTTCGCTGTTCAGTCCGACATAGCCCAGCAGCTGCAAAATGCGCTCCTCCCGCTCCTTCTTGGAGGAATACAGGTGGTGCACATCCAGCGGTTCGCCCACGATGTCCGACACGGTCATGCGCGGGTTCAGCGAGGAGTACGGATCTTGGAACACCATCGTCGCCTTCGTGCGGAATTTCTGCAAATCCGCTTTCGTCTTGACGGGCTTGCCATCGTAAATGATTTTGCCCGCCGTCGGCTTGTACAATTGGAGGATGGTGCGCCCAACAGTCGTCTTGCCGCAGCCGGATTCGCCCACCAGACCGAGCGTTTCGCCCTTGTTGATGGTGAATGACACATCATCGACCGCCTTCAGCGGCTTGGTGCGGAAGAAGCCCATGTTGATGTCAAAGTATTCTTTCAGTCCTTTGACTTCCAGCAGCGGCTGGTGCATCTGCGCTTCAGACACAGGGCACTCCTCCTTCCTCCGTGATGCTGCCGTCCTCAACGCCCTTCTTGACGTTCATCCAGCAGGTTGCCATATGGTCGTCATTGATGAGCATCCGAACCGGCTTCTCTTTCAGGCAAATCTTCATCGCCGCCTCGCAGCGGGGCGCGAACGGGCAGCCCTTGGGCATGTTCAGCAGGTCAATCGGCGTACCGGTAATCGGCTCCAGGCGCTGTCCGTTGTTCTCCGCCGTCGGGATGGAGCGCATCAAGCCCTTCGTGTACTCGTGGCGCGGGTTGTAGAAGATTTCATCCGCCGTACCCTGTTCGCAGATGGAACCGGCGTACATGACGATGACCTCGTCGCACATCTGGGCGACAACGCCCAAGTCGTGCGTAATCATGATAATCGCCATGCCCATCTTCTTCTGCAAATCGCGCATCAAATCAAGAATCTGCGCCTGAATCGTCACGTCCAGCGCGGTCGTCGGCTCGTCGGCAATCAGGATGTCCGGCTCGCACGCCAGCGCCATAGCAATCATTACGCGCTGCCGCATACCGCCCGACAGCTCGAACGGGTACTGCTTCATGCGCTTTTCCGGCTCGTTGACGTTGACCAGCTTCAGCATCTCCACCGCCCGTTCGCGCGCCTGACGGCGGTTGCGATCGGTGTGCAGAAGAATCGCTTCCATCAGCTGCCGGCCGATGGTGTAGGTCGGGTTCAGGGATGTCATCGGGTCTTGGAAGATAATCGAGATGCGGTTGCCGCGCACGGAGCGCAGCAGCTTCTCGTCCGCGCCGACCAGCTCCTGCCCGTCGAATTTCACGCTGCCGCTGACGATTTTGCCCGTCGGCGCAAGAATCTGCATGACGGAATACGCCGTGACGCTCTTGCCCGAACCGCTTTCGCCCACGATGCCCAGCACCTTGCCGTGATCAAGGCGGAACGAAACGCCATCCACCGCCTTGACTTCGCCCGCGTCGGTGAAGAAGGATGTATGCAGGTCATTGACTTCCAGCAATGCCATTTTGTCCAGCTCCTTTCATCACGCATTCAGCTTCGGGTCAAAGGCGTCGCGCAGACCGTCGCCGAACAGGTTCAGGCTCAGCACGATGAGGCAGATGACCACGGCGGGGATAATCAGGCGATAGGTGTAGGAATAGATGCCGTTGAGCGCGTCAGAAGCCAGCGAACCCAGCGAGGGCATCGGCGCGTTGACGCCCAGCCCCAGGAAGGACAGGAAGCTTTCGGTGAAAATCGCGTTCGGAATTTGCAGCGCGGTCGAAATAATCACGACGCTGATGCAGTTCGGCAGAAGGTGCTTGCGGATAATCCACCGCGCCTTCGCGCCCGTCGCCTGCGCCGACAGCACATACTCCTGCTCGCGCAGGGACAGAATCTGACCGCGAATCAGGCGCGCCATGCCCACCCAATAGAGCAGGCCAAAGACGATGAACATGCTGATGATGTTCGAGCCGATTTTCTCTAAGATGGTGCCTTCCACATGCAGCACCTGCCCCAGCACGACCGACAGCAGGATGATAACCAGCATATCTGGCAATGAGTAGATAATATCGACGATTCGCATGATGAACAAGTCCACCCTGCCGCCGAAATATCCCGCGACTGCGCCAATCATCATGCCAATCACCAGCACGATGATGCTAGCGAAGAAGCCGACGGCGAGGGAAATGCGCGTCCCGTAGACGACACGGATGAAGTAGTCGCGTCCGTGCGCGTCCGTGCCGAAAATGTGCGGGAAAACGCTTTCGCCCTTGTCGATTTTCTTCAGTTCCGTCTTGCCGTACTGGAACGGCGCGAGGTTGTTGTAGCTGTTGTCCATCGGGCGACCCTTCGTCTGTCCCAGCATCTGGTCATACGAATACGGCCAGAACATCGGGATGATGATGGAGGACAGCGTAATCAGCACAATCAGAATCAGACTGATGGTCGCGACCTTGTTTTTCAGCAGGCGCTTCACGCCGTCGCGGAAAAAGGTCGAGGACGGCCGCATCCGGGAGATGACTTCCTTTTCCTCCGCCGTCGCGGGCATGAAGGAATCCACATCCAGATGCAGGCTAAAGGGCTTTTTCTTGTTCATCATCATGGTGCAGATGCCTCCTTATTCGTAATCAATGCGCGGATCAGCCACCTTGTAGAGCAGGTCGCTGATCAGATTCATAATCACGATTAAAGAGGCGAGGAAAATGGTCGTCCCCATAATCATGGTGTAGTCGCGGTTGGTGATGCTGGATACGAACTGGCGGCCGATGCCCGGCACGGCGAAAATCTGCTCGACGACCATCGAGCCGGTGACGATGAACGCCAGCATCGGGCCGAAATAGGTGATAACCGGAATCAGCGAGTTCTTCAGCGCGTGACCGAAGATAATTTTCTTGCCCGAAACGCCCTTGGCGCGCGCGGTGCGGATATAATCCTGCCCCAGCACGTCGAGCATGGAGGAGCGCGTCAGGCGCGTGATGTAGCTCATCGGGTAGAGCGCAAGGGTGATAATCGGGAGGATCAGCCCTTCGGCCGTCGCGCCGTTCGCGGGTACCCAGCCTAACTTGACTGAGAACACTATCAGCAGGAATGACCCCATAATGAACGACGGCATGGACACGAACGCGGTTGTAATCACCATAATAATCTTATCCAGCACGGTGTTGCGCCGCAGCGCCGCCAGCGCGCCGAGGACGATGCCGGCAATCGCCGCGCTGAACGCCGCAATCAGACCAAGCTTCGCGGAGGTCTTCATGCCATCCAGAATAATGTCGATGACCTGACGGCCGCGCTGCTTCAGGCTCGGCCCGAAGTCCAGCTTCGTCACCACGTCGCGCAGATATGTCACATACTGTTCGCCCAGCGGCTTGTCCAGCCCGTACTTGGCCTCCAGCGCCGCCTGCGCTTCCGCGGAAATTGCCTTTTCACTTGCGAACGGTCCACCCGGAATCGAGTGCATCACGAAGAACGTCACCGTGATAACAATCCAGATGGTCAGCAGCGCCAGCAGCACGCGCTTGAGGATATAAAACAGCATCTTGGAATTCATCCGCTCCACCTTCCCGGCAGGGGCGCTGCCGCGTCTGCCTGCGTTTCTTGTTCATCGACACGCCAAACCAACCGGTTTCACCGCGTCGATGCTTTATTATGCAACACTGTATGGAGAAAATCAAGTGTTTTGTTGCACAAACTGTGTTTTTTTTATGTTTTTCTCGTGTATTTTGAATATTTTCGTCCAAGTTGTTGCATTTATCAAGTTTTTCTGCAAGTCCCTGTTCATTTTTGCGCACAAAAAATGCAGGACGCTCATTCGTCCTGCATCGTGGTAACGAAGTGAATTACTCCGCTGCCGCCAAGCTGCCGAAGATCTCCAGCGGCATGTTTTCCAGCGCGTCGCCCACTTCCTTGCTGGCGACCTGGAACGTCACAGCGAGAACCGTCTCGTCATCAAGGAAGGTGTACAGCGCCAGCACGGTGTCGCCGGGGGTGTACATCAGGCAATAGTTTTCGTTGACATACAGCTCAGCGAGCATTTCTTCCGTCGCGCCCGCGTCCTGAATGCCTTGCAGCAGCGTTTCAAAGCTCATCGCGGACAGCTGCGCCGTAATGCTGACCGTCTGGTCGGCGTTGACGGCGAAGAGCAGGATGTTCTCGGCGTTTTCCGTGCCTGCGGGGACTTCCTGAACCGCCCAGTCCGCCGGAATCTGCATCGTCAGACCCGTTTCACCCAGCGCAACCGTCTGCGCCTCGAAGCTGACATTCATTTCAACTGCCGGCACTTCCGCTTCTTCCTCCGCGAACGCAAAGGCGGTGCAGCACATCATGAGCGCCATCAGGAGAGCAAGGAGTTTCTTCATATTTGTTTCCGTCCTTTCATTTCCAGCATGATTCGGCTGATTTCTTTCCATATTAAACAGCCACAGCTGGTAACGTTTATGATACCAGATGCAAGCCGCTTTTGCAATACACTTTCGCGCAGGAAAACGGTTGATTCGCGCGGATTTGGGATTTCAGAATGAAGCAGCCTCCTTTTTCATTCGGAAAATGTGAGTGAAGTAACTTTTGTTTACTTTTTAATTTTCACCAAAACAAACAGTTGATTCTTTCCGTAAAAGCGGACTTTGCTTCCCTCCCCCTTCACAAAAAACGGGGCACCGCGAGAGCTTTCGCCCCCGCAGCACCCCGCCATCCGCGGATGCGCAATTCCGCATTGTCCCTTACTTCTTCGTCCAGTCCTGCTTTTCGCCGATGCCGTAGTTTGCCGGCAGCACATCGTCATCAACCAGCACGAAGCCCAAATCCGCCGTGTAGGTCGTACTGGCGGAGGTCACCTGAACCGGGTTCGATTCACCGTTTTCGCCCAGAATCGACGCAATCAGCGGAATATCCGTGCGCATACGCGTCGGCACAACTTCCGTCGGGTAGATGGGCTTGAGCGTGTACACGCCCGGATACAGGTTCTCAAAGGTGTAGTAGCCGTACGCGTCGGTTGTCGTTTCCGCGACGAGCTGGTCGTTGCGCCACAGCTCGATGCGCATGTCGCCCAGACCGAGTTCGCCCGCGTCCTGCAGGCCGTTGCCGTTCAGGTCAAGCCAGCAGAAGTCGCCCAGCGTGCCCGGCTGCACCGCGCCAATATTCTGTTCCAGCTGATGCTGGCTCATGCGCAGGGCAATCAGGTCGCTCTCTCCCTCGCGGGCGGTGTAGGTTGTCATCACGCTGATGTTCTGCCCGTCCTTGAGGCGCGTGTCGTCCTTTTCTACGACGACGTAGCCGTTCGGGAGCGTCACACGCAGACGGTAGTTGCCCGGCATCAAGCCGTCAAAGCGGTAGATGCCGTCCTCGCCCGTCGTCGCGTTTTGCAGTTCGCTGCCCTTTTCGTCCAGCAGGATAACCTCCGCGCCGGACAGGGGCGCAATCTCACCCGCGTTGTCGCACCAGACCATGCCGCCGATGCTTGTGTCAATCTTCAAGCCCAGCATCGGAGCAGTATAGTTGTTGTTTTCGCTAATTTCAATCTCGGTCATGACGAGCTGACTGCCCTCGGTGGTGAAGGTGCTGTCGCCCAGACGCGCCGCCTGCGTACCTTCCTTGATGTCGTAGGCAAGGCTGTAGACGCCGGGGGCAATGCCGTCGATGGCGAACCGCCCATCCGCATCGGTCTGCACCTGCGCAAACACCGCGCCGGTTTCATCCAGCAGGGTCAGCGTCTCGTTTTCCGGGGTGATTTCGCCCGCGTCCATGTGGCCGTTGTCGTTCTCATCCACCCAAACCTGACCGGACATCTTCGACGGAATCACGCCGCCGAGCGCCTGATTCAGCCATTCCTCGCCCAGCCCGATTTCGATGCTCACCTGCTGCTCGTTCAGCCCGTGCATCAGCGGCAGGGTCACATTGCCGTCCAGCTTGGAGAGCACCATGCCCTCCGGGAAGCGCAGGGTCAGCGTGTAAGTGTCCGGCCGCAGCCCGGTGAAGCTGTACGCGCCCGTCGCATCGGTGAGGACGGTCTGCTCCGTCAAATCCTCGCGGGAGGGGGTCAGAATCAGCGTCACGCCGGCAAGCGCCGCTTCGTCTGCATCCTGCGCGCCGTTGCCGTTGTGATCGGCAAACACCATGCCTTCAATGTCGCCCAAAGCCAGTGCGCCGCACAGGGGCGCGGTGACTTCTTCGCCCACGCTGATGGTAAAGGAATCCGTCGTGCCGTCGGAATCCGGCGCGATGGTGTTGCCGCCGTCCGTCAGGGGAGCAAACACGCCGTCGCCCGGCAGCTCGTAGCGCAGGCGGTACGTTCCGGGCAGCACCGCGTCAAACAGGAAGCTGCCATCCGCGCCGATGGTGCGGGTCGCCACGTCGCCGGTTTCGTCCATCAGGTGGACCACCGCGCCGAGCAAACCGCCTTCGTCCGCGTCGCGCAGGCCATTGTCGTTCTTGTCGGCAAACACCACGCCGGACACATGTCCGGGGGTAATCATGCCGATATCAAGACCCGTCAAATCCGCGCCCATTTTGAGCGCCACCGGTTCGCTTTCGCCCGCGCCGCCGGAGAGGTTGCGGAGGATATTGCCGTCGCCCGTGCGCGTGAACGCCAAGCCGCGGTTCGCGGTCGCGCTCACGGTGTACTGCCCCGGCGCAAGGTCATCGAAGGTATACACGCCGCTGCGGTTCGTTTTCGCCGTGCGGGTATTGCCGTTTTCATCCGTCAGGGTGACGGTGAAGTTGTTGACCATCTTTTCCGCGTCCATCCGGCTGCCGGAGAAGTCGTCATCCAGATACACCGTGCCGGAGATGCTGCCGTAAGTAATCGCGCCGATGGCCATCGTCATCTCGCTGTCATTCTCCAGCACCACGTCGGAAATCGTGTACTCGCGGCGGTCAGTGCCGGGCGCGAACATGTTGCCGTACTCGCCATCGCCCGCGATGGTGTACACATAGCCCTGCGGAATCGTCGCTTTGACGCGGAACGTGCTGCCGCGGATGTTAGAGAAGGTGAAGCGCCCGTTCTCGTCGGAGACGGTGTTCAGCAGCTCCTTGCCGATGGCCTGACGGTACAGGACGACCTTCACGCCTTCCAGCGTCTTTTCGCCCTCGTCGTACACGCCGTTGCTGTTTTCATCCAGGAAGCAGATGCCGTTGATGTCAGAGCCCTTCATCACGCCAAGGAGGACTTCCTTCAAATCACCGCGTTCAAGAATCACCTGATCCGTTTCGGCGCGCTTGAATTCGCTGGTGATGATGGAGCGGCGATTACCGCCCGTCTGACTGTAGCGCGCAAACACCAAGCCGTCCGGCAGACTGTATTCGACATTGTATGTGCCGTAGCGCATTTGACCGATGTAGAATTTGCCGTCCTCGCCGCTCTCGGTTTCGTACACCAAGCCGTTTTTCACGCCGACGGCGCGGATTTTGATGCCCGCCTGACCGGGTTCACCGTCCTGATACACGCCGTCGTCGTTTTCATCCAGCCACACAAGGCCCTGCAGCGCCGCCATCGTCATCACGCCGACGCCCACGTCGGTCACAGAACCGGCTTCGAGGGTCAGCGGCACGCTGCTTTGCACTTGTTCGGTCGTTTCATCCATGATGGACATGTTTGCGCTGACATTTTTGCCGTGCGCACCATGGCCGAAGCCCGCGGGCAGCTCGCTGCGCAGGACGTACGTCCCCGCCGGCACAGCCAGCGACACTTCGCCGTTCTTGTCCGTTTCGCCGGATGCCACAACAACCTCCACGCCGTTGACTTCGGTGATGAGGCTCATCGTCGCGCCGGACACGCCTTCCTCGTACTTCCCGCGTGAACCGTTGTTATCGTTGTCGCGGAAAGCGTGGATGGTCAGCGCCGCCGGATTCGCCGCCTTCGCGGTCACAGTCGCGGGTTCGTCGCTAATGACGAGCGCACCGTTGGCAAGGGTCACGCCCGCATCATAGCGGACGACGTACGTCCCGTATTCGAGGAACTCCGCCTGCCAAGCGCCGTTTTCATCCGTCACCGCTTCCGCCGCGACTTCGCCCGCCTGATTGACCAGCTGCACCTGCACGCCGCTCATCGGCTGACCGTCCAGCCCCAGCACCACGCCGGAAGCGTCGCCGGTGGCATGGTTCGCCAGCGCCGGCAGCACAACGGTTTCGCCCGCGCCGATTTCCACCAGAATGCTTGCCGTCACGCCCGTATCGGTCGTGCTGAGCGTCCAGCCCTCGGTGTCATACAAGCCGCGCGGCAGGGCTGCCGTAATCTGATAAGTATCAGGATACAGGTCGTTCAGCGCAAACGCGCCGCTGACCGTCATCTGTTCGCTCATCCGCTGGCCGGAAATCGTCACTTCCGCCGGGGCAGACAGGTCGTCGATGCTGCCGGTCATGCCGCCGCTGAGCGTCAGATCCAGTTCATAGCGGCTGGTCTGCATCGCCTGAATGTTCACCAGCCACTGTGCCTGACCCTTCTGCAGGTTCGGCCAGCCGTTCACACCCGTCAGCAGCGTGCCTTCCGGCAGCGTCACCGTGACGGCGTATGTCCCGTGGAAGAGGTCGGCTTCCTCCACCGTCTCGCCATCAGTCAGGTAGCCCGTGCGGGTCGTTTTGCCGTCCTCGCTGACAATCTGGTACGCCACTGCCGCGTTCACGCCGCGCATGAGCATCGTCAGCGTGCCGTCCACTGGTTCAGGGGTGGGGGTCGGCGTAGGCGTAGGCATCGGGCTCGGCGTGGGCGTCGGGCTCGGGGTGGGGGTCGCCGTCGGGGTTGGCGTCGGCTCTTCCGTGGGTTCCTCCGTCGGATTCTCGGTCGGATTTTCGGTCGGCGCTTCCGTCGGCGCTAAGGTCGGGGTCGCCGTCGGGGTCGGCGTAGGTGTTGCCGTTTCCGTTGGCGTAGGCGTTGCCGTCGGTGTAGGTGTCGGGGTGGGCGTCGGCGTAGGCGTGGGTTCAGGCGTGGCGGTCGGCGCCATCGTCGGCGGCACATAGTAATAGGAAGCGTTCACCTTCGTCACGGAATCCGCACCCGTGTAGCGCTCAATGTTGATAATCTTGTCGCGCCAGCTTTCAATGGCCAGCGAAGCCTTCGTCATTCGCAGGGTATACAGCCCCGTATGAATCGCCGCCGGCAGGGCATAGTCGCCCCGGCTGTCGGTGTCGAAGGAGAGAATCGTCTCGCCGCGCTCGTTAATCAGGTCAAAAGAGGAGCTGCTCTCCGTGTGCACGGTGAACAGACCCGTGTCCGTCAGCACAGCAATGACCGCTTTGTTCAGCCGTCCATCGACAATCGACACGGTGTAGCTCGCCGCCATGATGGCGTCCTCCGGCATCGTTTCCGCCACCGGGACAAGCTGCACATTGCCCGTGCCGGGGACGGAAATCGGGTCGCTGCCGAAGTCGGTCAGGCGAATCGTGCCGACCGCCTCCCCGTTCTGCATGACGGTAAAATCGCCCGTGAATTTCCGGGATTCATACGTTCCCGCGCTTGTGGCATACATGCCCAGAAAATCCACTTGCAGCATCGTCAGCTCCGATGCCGCAGCCGCGGGAAGCAGCATCAGCAGCATTCCCAGCGCGAGCAGGAGTGACAGAAATCGCTTGCCAAGCATCCTCATCTTGCCTGTTCCTCCATCTGAATCATCCGCAAGCCGTGCGGAGTAAAGTCACAGAATAATCCATGTACTATGGTAAAGCAATCCGCCCGACTTGTCAACCATTCCGCGCATATTTTTACAATTGGATTGCTTTTCTGGTCGAAAATCAGCATGTTCCGGCAATAGAAAAGAAGGCTGACTTTTTCAGTCAGCCTCCCATGCGGATACTATTTCCAAATGAGAATGCGCCGAGATGCACCGCAAATGATTCGTTCTGGCTAACGCAAACGCCAGCATGGGAAAGGCGCAAGCAGATGGCACAGGCGAATGCAGGAAATCGTATCAGTTGCTGCCGCCCATCAGCAGGGTCAGCATGCTCTCCGGCAGACTCATCAGCAGGGTCATGGGCAGGTTCTGCAGGTTGTTCATCACCTTGACGAACCACGTCTGGAACTCACTGTCCGTCATCGCGCCCAAATCCTGCGCCTTGCTCACGTCCAGCGCGTCCTTCGCGTCGCAGGTGCGGGTTTCCGCCGTGATGGTCACAACGTCCAGACCCATGAAGCGCACCAGCACATCCACCTTGCGGACGCCCTGTTCGCCGTCCATCGTCGTAGCGGTCGTCACCACAACGCCGAAGCCCTGCTCGACACCGTCCACCGTTTCCTTGATTTCCACATCAACAACGCTGCTGTCCGTGCCGATGCCCTTGCCGCTGACGTTGATTTCAACGGAGTCTTCGCCAGCATAGGCGGTCAGGTTCGCCGTGAAGTTCTCCAAGTCGCCTGCGAAGGTCAGCGTCGCCGCGGTATCTTCCGCGCTCTTGATGGTCACAAGCCACGTCGCCACGCCGTCCGCCGTGTTGCGGGTCATCGTGAAGGAGATCGGCAAGGGTTCTTCGCCGCCGTTGTTGATCTTCACCGAAGCCGTCATGCGAACCAGCTCGCCTGCTTCAGTCATCCAGTATTCGTAAACGACGTCATCCGCGTAGAGATCTGCTTCATCAAGTTCTTTCAGCAGGTCGTCCCAGCTCGTGTCAGCAGCGGAAAAAAACGCATCCATGTAGGCGCCGATGCTCGGAACGCTGTGGATCATTTCCAGCAGGGCTTTCGTCATCTCGGCAATCTTTTCCGGCGGAACGGTGACTTTGACGTAGCTCTTCGCCGCGTCGCAGTCGCCGGGCTGCTCGGTCACTTCTGCCATTTCTTCACCGGACAGTATTTCGTTCATCATGGTCATGAACGCCGTGGTGTCCGCCTGCGTCAGTTCTTCCATGAGCTGCTCTTCCGTCATGCTGCTCAGGTTCGCCGCTGCTTCCATCAGGGCGGTGTATTCCGCATTGCCGCTCAGCTGTTCCTTCGATTCTTCAATCGCCTTGTCGATCTCCTCGTCGCTCTGACCGGACATCTTCATCGTCGCGCGGAGGGCTTTTTCCTTGATGGCTTCCACGTCCTTGCTGTTCACAGCAATCACGCCGCCCAGCAGCGCGCTGGACACATACATCAGCTGGTTTTCTTCCGCAGCAGTCGTCAGCGATGCCATACCCAGCACGCTCTTGCCGCTCAGGTTCAGGTCAAAGCCAGCTTCGTCGCCCTGCTGATAGCCGGTCAGGGACAGCGCCGCCAGCAGGTCGTTGATGGCGGCCATCGTGGTGTCATCCCCGCCCAGCGCCGCAACGAGGTCAGCGTTCAGGTCGTGGATGGTAATGGTGGTTTCCTGACGCGCGGCATTGTCCCACACGCTGTTTTCCGCCATCGAGGTCAGGGGCATCGCCAGCATCATGATGCTGAGCAGTACCGCAAGCAGTTTCTTCATGGGGTTTTCCTCCTTGTTGTTTGGTTTCCCTTTTTCTTTATAGCGAACACTGCGGGGGCAGTGATGCTTTCGGTTGACTTACTCTGCGTTATCGCGAATCAGCTGTGACACGCTGGTGGTGAACTGGCGCGTACTGTCCGGCAGATTCATCATGAACCGCGGCAGAATCTGCCCGGCGGTGAACATCACGCCCGTCATGTACGCCTTGAAGCGCACACTGCTGATTTCGCCCAAGTCCAGCACGTCGCCATCCGACAGCAGGGGGCGCGATTCGCACGGGCGCGTTTCGGCGGCAATCGTCAGGAAGTGCTCGCCCTGCCAGAGCAGCTGAACATCCACATTCTGATGCACTTCGCCATCCACCTGCTGGGTGTCCATGCTGGCGCTCCAGCTAATGCCCTTTTCTTCCCCGTCCACCGTGCGGTGCATTTCCAGCAGGAGATTCTCTTCGTTCGTCAGCGACGAAATGGTGCAGCGGTACAGCTTCTGTTCGCCGTCATCCGACGTAATCAGCACCGCTATTCCGCCGTTGTCTTCCATCTTCAGCTGACCATTCGTGCCCTTGCCCGCCGTTTCCTGCCGCCAATCCAGCCGCACGTCGTCGCCTGTCGGATGGAAATTCACCGTGATTGCTGCGTTCAGCAGCGTATCCTGCGCCAGCGTCGGCGTATAGGTCGGCGCAACCTTGTAGCTGATCACCACCCGCAGCAGGCGCATCGACGAATCCACATACTGCGCCACCTGCGCATCTTCCACCAGCAGCGTCTGCTGACGCAGCCACGTCTGCAAGTCCGTATCCTCGACGGGCTGATCCTGCGCGAACGCCACCAGCTGCCGATACGTATTGAGCAAATCCACATACGCCTTGACGGCGGGCGTTTCTTCCACCGTATCCAGCAGAATGCACAGCACCTCCATCAGCTGCTCATTGCTGAGGGGGAAGTACAGAATGTTCTTCGCCGATTCGCATCCTTCGGGCGGATTCGAGATACTTTCCACCCGCGTAACCTTCAAAATCTTGTTCAAGCGCGTAGCAGCCTGCTGCCAGTCCGCCTCGAACAAACCATTGGCAACGTCCTTCGGCTGCATTTCGCCCGTTATCAGCGGATTTTTCGTGATTTTCGCCAGCAGTGCGCCCACGTTCTCATACTCTTGCGCAATGGATTCGCTGACCTCCTTGGCAGACAGCTCCGTCCCGGCATCCGCATATATGCTCTGGGACGCATTCCACTGATGCAGGATTTCCGCGATATGCCGCATGTCCTCGTCGAGATTCAGGTACACCGTGCCGCCCAGCACATCACCGCTGATGTAGACATCCGCGCCGCGAGTCTGCACGCCGTAATCCACAATGGACTGGTCATTCAGAAACAGCTCACACGAGGTGAACCCCTGCCGATAGACCTCCACGCGCAGGGCATCCAGCAAATCCCGATACGCGGTTTCCGCCGCTTCCTCCATTTCCGCCATGAGCGCCCGCCCGTTGAAATCGCGGAAGGTAATGGTCGTCAGCGTCGCTTGGGGCGCGTTTTCCTCCGCCAGTCCGCACAGCGGCAGCATCAGCGTCAGCAGAATCGCAAGCAGCTTCTTCATTCGTCAGCCTCCTTGACATTCGTTTGTGCGCTTTCCGGCATTCCATTACCATTATATCAAAAAAAACACCTGTTGCAAGCGAATATGCGCAAGTTTTACAATTTCGTGCCCCAAAGATGCAAATTTGCGTCTGAAAGCGCAGCTTCGCGGAAAAATGCTTGATGCCGTCATGCAAAATTTCTGTGAATGGCGCAAAAGGCCGTTTTCCCCTCTTGTGAAGCGTGAAAAAATATGCTACAATAGATAGAGTATTCCGGATTACCGAAAGGAGCTAATTCGCATGGAATTTCTGACCAAGCTTTTGGGCATCGCCACCGCCGTCGCGGAAACCACCACCACCACCGGTGCGGCCGACCCTGCCGCCGTCACCACTGATTCTGCCGCTGGCGGCATTGTCGGTATTCTCTTCAGCCTTCTGCCGCTGCTGCTGGTTTTCGTCCTGATGTACTTCATGATGATTCGCCCCGAGAAGAAGCGCCGCAAGAAGGAGCAGGACATGCTCGCGTCCCTGAAGAAGGGCGACCGCGTGTGCACCATCGGCGGCATCTACGCCACCATCGAGAGCATCAAGGACGACACCATCACCCTGAGCGTCGGCAAGGGCGACCAGACGATGGTTGTTGCGCGCTGGGCGATTCGCTCGGTGGAAGATGTGACCATCGAGAACGAGACCGAATCCCTGAACTAATCGCAAAATTCCCGGCTTCGTGCCGGGTTTTTTTGTGCCCGATTTTCCCGCCGCGCATATGCTGGGAGTGAACAGCTCACACGATGGGAGGAATCGCCATGAATCAGCGTCCGAATTGCTGCCGTCCCATGCCGCCGCAAGTGCCTTGCCCGTCCAGACCGCCTTGCCCGCCGACCCCCGCTTGCCCGTCTTGTCCGCCGATGCAGAAGGGCGTTTTATTGCCGCGAATCCTCGCCAGCGGGCGGGAGTGGCAGCGCCGCGCGTGTGTGGCGCTGTACGTCGGCGGTTTGCCGGAGGATGCGAACGGGCGATTGCGGCTCGTCGGCGTTACGGCGTGCGGTGACGCGGATTGGGAGATTGCGCCGTACCAAGAACCGCGCCCGTGCGGCTGCCGCGGATGCCGACCGTCTCGACCCTCGCCATGCCTTCTGCGGGTGAATATTCCGGTTGTTTGCCAAGTGCAGGCGGAGTGCGGGCAGGTTTTGCGCGGCGAAAGTGTGCTGACAACGGATGTTGCGCTGCCGATTCGCTGTGTGCAGGCGGAATGCTGGCGCAACCAGATGATGGTGCTTCCGTGTGTTCGGCTGATTGACGGCGGCGCGCCTGTGTGTGCGGATGACTGCCGTCCCCCTGTGTTTGATTGCACGATTGAACTGCTTGTCGAAGCCTACATGACGCGATGGGAAGCGTGCGGCAGCCCTGCGCCGACTTGTCCGGATTTACCGCTATTCCCCCCGCCGCCGTTCGGGTGACAAGGGCGTTGGAAGACCCAAGGGGCTTTGCCCCTTGACCCCAGCAGGGACGCTGTCCCTGCACCCTGCAAGGGAGAATGAAACGGGACGAAGTCCCCTCCCTTGACCCTTCCGCGCGATTGAGTTGGTGACGTCTGCATACTATGCCCGCGTGTTTATCTGTCATCCGTGCCCCCCAAGCCTCTTCTTTCCCATTGTAACATGGGAGGTGAAGGCGAAGGAGTCCAGAGGGCGACCGCAGACTTCGTCTGTTTCCATTGCCCTCTGGAACCCGCGGAAAAGACCAATATCATAGGAAAAGGCAGCCGCATCCCCCGCGCCCAATCGTTCGCGCGGGGGATTTTCTATTCCCCAAAACGACAAAAAACGCCCTTGACTCTCGCGAATCAAGGGCTAATAGGAAT
>UMHI01017925.1_pt1 | contig 89432 bp, 87 predicted proteins | sample 1965481 | NCBI WGS metagenome assembly UMHI01 (sample SAMEA4836093, study PRJEB28245) | human gut metagenome | biome: gut microbiome; material: fecal sample | place: Denmark | collected 2008 | reverse complement strand
CTAAACCCGCCTGTCCAGAAAATACTTTCTTCCGGCATTCTTATTTTGCGTATACCGTATTCTCTGCATAAGCGTATAACCATACCGGCAATGCCCGGCAGCACGTGCATATGCTGATGGCTGTCGATATGTGTGGGTTTAATTCCGGACTCCAGTACTTTTTCTATCTGTGCGCGCAGTTCCTGTTCGAGTTCACTCCTCTTTATACTACCAGTATACCATTTTTTTGCAAAAACTGTATAATCTTCTGCAAAAACTCCCTGCGAAGTAAGCAAAGAATTTACACCTTTTTTTAAAACAGGCGCAACTCCGCCAACAAGAGTTAAATGAATTCCGATTCCAAGATCAGGATTTTGGGCAGCAAGATTTGCCGCTTCCTTAAAATAAGGAGCGCCCGGCATAATCGACGTGCTTGTAATCATGCCCTTTTGGTGCCCTTCTATAATTCCTTTATTAATCAATGTATGCAGACCGAAATCATCGGCATTAATTATCAGTTTTTTCATAAATTCTCCGGTTATATACGTTTATAATTGGCAAAATGCAATTTAACAAAATTTGCAAGGCTTTCTTTGCCAAATTTTTCCGCAATCATGCGTGCGCAATTAGTTGCAGCGTCACTTCCGCCTTTGGGAAGCGGCATGCCTGCCTGTACTTCCAGCTCGGCCATAATGCGAAGAAACTCGGCACGTGCCAGCACGGAAGCTGCCGCAACTGCAATATCTGCCTCTGCTTTCGGCATCTGCACAACTTTAACGGCAGGATATTTTGCATGAATGCGCTGCGTTATATCATTATGCACGGCAAAACGGTCTACAAGGGCATAACCACAGCCTGGGCATTTGCCGATTACCCCCGTAAGTGCTGCCGCATGCCCGCTGCTTAATAAATGGTTTAAATTCTGCCCTGCCGCTTTAAGCTGATTGTAACGGTAGTTATACATTTTAGGCGTCAGCGCTAAAACAGATACTGCCAGTGCCGCAGAACAGATTTCGTCTTTCATTTTCAGCACATCTTTATCACTGACGATTTTGCAGTCTTTAACGCCCAGGCTGAAAAGCCTTGAAGCGCTTTTCTCATCACAGGCAACTGCCGCAACCACAAGCGGGCCGAAAAAATCGCCCTTGCCGGATTCGTCACTTCCTGCCCAGATACCATTAAATCCCGGCAAATCTTTCAGCAGGAAACAGTTTACTTCTGCGCTGCTGCTATCTGCCAGTATATTTTTGCATGATTGGGTAAACGCTTCGTTTTTACCGTTCCAAACAAATTTTATGCCTTTTTTGCCGTTATATACAGATAAAATAACTTTATCTGCACCTTTGGTAAGCACCAACTGACAGCCGTATTGCAAGCTTTTTTCTTCAGCACTTATACCGTTTTCACTGAATTTTTTTACTAATTCTTTAATATATGTGCCAAAATCAGTGTTCAAGCTGAGCCTCCGCAGCGGCCGCAGCCATCTGCATTATTTTTTTCAGCGGCATTTTGCTTGCTTCGGCAAGTTTGCGGCAGTCTTCAAATTCCGGCGCTATGTTTAAAATTTGCCCTCCAGCCTGCGAAAATTTAACTTTTACGCTTCCCTGCGGCAATACAACCTCTATAAAGCTTCTTTCGCTGCAATGGCGCGCAACATCATAGTAGCGCATGCCTAATGTAGTGGTTTCGGTTAAAATAATTTTTTCAAGCACCGGCAAGTCCTGCGGATGCATTAAAACTGAAAGCATCTGCGCCGGGCGCCCTTTTTTCATAATTATAGGCGTAATCCAGGCATCAAGGGCACCGGCAGCCATTAATTTTTCCTGTACATAGGGCCATACTTCGCCGCTCATGTCGTCAATATTGCATTCCGCAACCGTTAAAGCGTGGCTTTTAACTTCTTCAACAGTACCAAGCGTAGCACGCAGCACATTAGGAATTTCAAGGTTTCTCGTTCCTGCGCCATAACCAACTTTTTCTGCGCTGAAGCCTTTAGGCATATCAGCAGAAGGTTCGGCAAGTGCAGCCATTAACGCTGCTCCGGTAGGTGTTGCCAGTTCGCGTTCAATGTTTCCTTTGGCATAAAGCAGCCCATGCGCCAAAAGCTCGGCTGTTGCCGGTGCAGGCACGGGCATCAGTCCATGCGCACACTGCACAAAACCGAAGCCGGTTTTAATTTCCGACACATAAATTTTTTCTATGCCGAGGTTTTCCAAAGCCAGGCAGCTGCCGACAATATCAATAATCGTGTCAACTGCCCCTACTTCATGAAAATGCACTTCTTCAAGGCTTTTACCGTGAACTTGTGCTTCGGCGAGGCCAAGCATGCGGAAAACATTTACCGCTTTATCTTTTATATTAGTGCTTAAATCTGAATTTTCAATGATAGTTTTGATGTCGTTAAAATTTCTGTGTTCATGATGATGGTGCGCACCTGCTTCATGCGCATGGCAGCAGTGATGTTCATGCGCTTCTTTGGCAGCATGACCGTGCTGGTGGCAGCAATGATGCTCCTCATGATGGTGGTGATGATGTTCTTCGCCTTCGCAGCCATGGGCATGATGATGGCAGTGATGCCCGTCATGATGTTCATGAAGATGTGCTTCTTCTGCTTCGGCGGCTTCCGTTACGCCCGGAATTTTAACATTAAAATAAGCTGCATTTATGCCGCATTTATCTGCGCGCGTATTAATCAGTTCATATTCGCCAAGATTCATCTTTTTAAGCTCTGCTTCTATATAAGCAGCGTCTGCGCCAAGGTCAATAAGCGCGCCAAGCAGCATGTTGCCGCTGATTCCGGAAAATGCTTCTATGTAAAGTGCTTTTTTCATGTTCTCACCTCATATGATTAATAATGCTTGCCAAACGCCCTGCACCAAAACCGTTGTCAATATTTACAACGGCAACGCCTGCCGAACAGCTGTTCAGCATGCCCAAAAGCGCGGATAAGCCTTTAAAGTTTGCCCCATAACCGACACTTGTAGGAACCGCAATAACAGGCTTGTCTACAAGCCCGCCCACAACGCTTGCCAGTGCGCCTTCCATACCGGCCACAACAATTACCGCGTTGGCATCTCGTATAATATCAATTTTAGAAAATAAACGGTGAATCCCTGCCACACCGACATCATAAACGCGTTTAACCGTATTGCCCATAATTTCCGCCGTCAGTGCGGCTTCCTCAGATACCGGCAAATCGCTGGTACCGGCAGTTACAACGGCAATATAACGTTTCTCGTCTTTTGGCAGAGGATTGCGTTCAATTTTTATGAATCCTGCGTCCTTATAATATTCCGCATCAGGAACTGCTTTTTTTACAGCGGCAAATTTTTCCTCGTTTGCCCTTGTGCCGATTATATTGCTGTGAACCTCAGCCAGCCTGCTCATAATTGCCGCCGTCTGCTCTGCCGTTTTTCCTTCACAGTAAACAACTTCGGCAAAGCCCTGGCGCAAACTGCGTTCATGGTCTATCATGGCAAAGCCCAAATCGGTATATTCGCTGCTGCGCAGCTTTTTTAAAAATGTTTCGTCATCAATTAAACCCTGCTTAAAATCTTTAAGCAATTCATAAGTCTGCTCTTTATATCCCATAGTTTCCAATCCTTTTAACTCTTAAAAATAAGTTCTTCCAACTATTTAATTATACAACTTGGAGCAGGCTTATAGCAAGCAGTTCAATTACTTTGCTTTATTTTAAAGCATAAGCAGTAAGGCTGGCAGTTAAAACAACATCGCCAGCAAAACCGTTTTTGCTTCGTTCAATTACAACATTTGCGGGTACAGCAAGGCGTCTTTGCTGCTGCAAATCATCTAAAAAAGCAGCCGCTTTATAAAAGCTGCCGGTAAGCACAATATTTACCGTTACAGATGTATACGCTTCTTTTTTCTGCTTTTCCTGCGGAACAGGTTTAATGCTCTCAATACGCAGGTTATATTTACCGGCAAGCGCAGTATATTCTTTAATTAATTCTGCCGTTGTTATCTGCGGCGGCAGCAATTCATTTGCCAGTAAAGCTGCTTCGTTCTGCTGTTTTTGCAGCGCGCTGTAATCCTTATATCGTTCTGCAAAAGCAAGATAATTATTAAGATTCTGCTGCTTTTCTTCAAGCAATTCTCTGCTTGTATTTATGGAGTTTTGAAGCGGGTCTGTGGCTAAAATTTTTATTGCCATGCATAAAAGTAAAGCCGCAATAAAAATAAGGCAATATTTATCAGTACGTTTTAAATTTTGCAATTGCAGATATAAATCCTGCATTTTTTACCTTCTTTCTATAAGTACATTAAAAGCAGTATATTGTTTGCCGTTTAGTTCTTCTGTTTTAAGTTCCGTTAATTCTGTTTTAAGATTGTTTTTTTTGCCGCTGAGCATTTCGGTAAATTCCACTGCTTTATCAATATTTGCGGCGTAACCTCTAACATTAAGCTGCTTTTTATTTTCCTGCTGCTCAATTCTTTCAAGCCAACACCCCTGCGGTACGGCGCTGCTGATATCATTTAACAGTTCATTCCATGTTATACTTTGCTTTTTTATATTTCCGGCAAATTTTAAACGCCTGTTAATATGCATATTTAAAGCGGCACTTTCTTCATAACGCTGCTGCCAGACAGCACAGGCAGCAATTTTTCCGTCAATTTCTTTTAACTGCTGCTGCACTATAAAAAGTTCCGCTAATTGCCATGCCCAAAAGGCAAGCGTAAAAACAACGGCAAAAACAGCGGCATTGCGGTACACTTTCCACCTTGGCAGGCTGAAACTACTTTTATTATACCCGGCCAAATTAAATTTGCTGTTGTTTGCGAAGCACAATGCTGCACCTATTGCAGCCGCAAAAGAATTTAAATGCTGCAAACTTTCAGCTTGTAAACATTCGTTAAAGCCAACGCTATGTGAAATATCATTTTTAATTACAGGCAATGCAATTTCAGATAACAGAATATCGTTTTTTAAACTGTCATCACAATTTAAAACAACCTGTTTAAATTCAATATCCGGCAGCGCAAATATTATGGTTTTTATTTCATCAGCCAAACTTTCCCTGTTAAACACATTAACCGTTTTTTGCAATACCGCCATGCCGCCAGCAAAAGCGGTTAATACACATTCATCATCCGTAAGAGAATCACATAACAAAAAATCGGTATAGTTTTTGGCAAATGTTTGTTCAATGGACAAAGAACGCAGAAAGATTCCGCCAAGCGGCAGTTCTGTTTTTACAGACGTTTCTTTCATAACCTGATAAATATTTTCAGGCATAACTACGGCCGTTACTCTGTTCAGTTCTTCTTTTAAATGCGTGTTATAAACAGCCGCATAACAAAATCCTTCTGCGCTGCTGCCAAGTTCATGAACAATTTCCCATTTGGCCGCTTCCCGCAATTCCTGTTCTTTTAAATATGGCAGCTGTAAGTTAAGCAATGCAGTTTTATCTGCACCAGCAGCAAAAACAAGCACGCCATTACTGATATTCTCTTCTTTTAAAATTTCGTTGATAAATGCAGCAAGTTTTTCTTTATTAAAAACATAAGCTTCCGCTGCCAACTCCTGCGGCAGCTGTTTTGATATCAGTTTTTCAACTGTATTAATGCGTTTACTGCAATTTACAACCGCAATCCATATAACATCAGAAGCGATATCGGCAGCAATAATATGTTCAAATTTATTCATAAATAATTTATCTTTTAAATTTTTATAATCCATTCTCAACTTCCCTAAAAATTAAATAAATTCCAATAAAAATTTGCCAAATAACCGGCATATAATAGCGCGGCAAAAGCACCGGCACATAAAAAAGGCCCAAACGGTATAGCGTCCTGCTTATTTTTTACACCGGTTAGCATTAATAATATACTTATAATTCCTCCGCTAATAAAAGAAAGCAATAAAAATATAACGGTATTTTCAAAACCAAGCCATAAGCCTGCCGCTGCGCTCAGCTTAACATCCCCTCCGCCCATGCAGCCGCAGCTGATTAAAAAAATTGCCAGCATAAAGGCAAAGGCAAAAACAGAACCGTAAAGTCCGTTAAGCAAACCTCCAGATAAATACAAACTGCTGTAAATAAACCCGCCTGCTGCAAGTATAAGCACTAAGCTGTCAGGTATAATTTGCAATTCGTAATCAATTAAACTTATTAAAATAACTGCGCAGCAAAATATAAAAAGCAGCAGCAATTTCAGCCCAAACTCTGCTTGCATTCCGCATAAAACAAAAGCTAAACCAGTTAAAACTTCCGCAAATAAATGGCTGATGCCATAATTAACTCCGCAATAGCGGCAGCGGCCTTTTAAAAATAAATAACTTAAAACGGGAACAAGGTCTGTTACCGTCAGCTCCTTTCCGCAGAAATCACAGGCTGACCTGCCAACAACAACGGATTGCCCACGCGGCAGACGACAGGCACATAAGTTTAAAAAACTGCCAAGCGCACTGCCTGTAAAAAAATAAAAAAGCAGCCAGTAAAACATATTTTTTCAATCACCATAAGTTTAATTTTTTTCTTTAAAGAAAGCGCAACCCTGATATTATAGCAAAAAAATAACAGCAGATGCAAGAAACATCCGCTGTTATGCAAATTTTAAATTTTAAATTTTTTATTTACCGGTACGTCCGCGTTTTGTAAACGGTTTGCCTTCTTTGCAGAGCGGGCAGTCGTTCGGGTCGTAAGTGGGAACGTCCAGGTGCAGCAATGCTTCGGTGCGCATGCCAAAATCAACTTTGCCGCCGCTGCGGTCTACCAAAAGGCCGATACCAACAGGTACGCCGCCGTGTTTTTTTACAACATCCAAAACTTCTTTTACGCTGCCGCCGGTAGTAACAATATCTTCAACAATCAATACGCGGGTACCTTCCGGAATTTCAAAGCCGCGTTTCAAAGTCATTTTGCCGTTTTCGCGTTCGGTAAAAATAGCACGGGTGCCAAGCGCTTTGCCTACTTCATGCGCCAGCAGAATACCGCCGGTCATAGGCCCGATAACAAGCTCCACATTATCGGCTGCATAGCGTTCTGCCAGTTCCTGGCAAAGCATTTCCGTATATTTGGGATGCTGCAGCACATTGAATTTTTCAACGTACATCGGGCTGTGCAAACCGCTGGTCAGTAAAAAATGTCCATGCAGCACTGCCTGGGTTTCTTCCAATAATTGCATTACTTCTTTTTCCTGCATCATAAGTTTATACACCTCTTATTTCTGCTGCAATGCTTTGTGCCGCAGCTTTTTTATCTTCAGCTTTCGTAATTGGCCTGCCAACTACAATATGGGTGGAACCGTTTTTTAGCGCGCCGGAAGGCGTGGCAATTCTGCTCTGGTCGTTAACATCGCTGCCTGCCGGGCGGATTCCCGGTGTAACAATTAAAAAGCCTTCGCCGCACGCTTCGCGGATAGCCGCTGCTTCCTGCGGAGAAGCAACAACGCCGTCCATACCGGCTTCTTTGGCAAGTTTTGCCAAAGCGATTACCTGTTCGGCAATGCCTGTTTTGTAATTAAGGTCAGCATACTGTTCTTCGTTAATGCTTGTAAGAATTGTTACGGCAATCAGTTTCGGAGCAGGCCTGCCAAGTTCAGCAGCTTTGGCATGCACGGCTTTCACAGCTTCCTGCATCATTTTTCTGCCGCCTATGGCATGTACATTCATCATATCTGCGCCAAGTTCCGTAAGCACAGCCAGTGCGCTGGCAACAGTGTTGGGAATATCATGCAGTTTTAAATCCAAAAATACTTTTTTGTTATGTTCTTTTAAAAAGCGGATGATTTCACTGCCTGCGGCATAGTAAAGTTCCATGCCAACTTTATAATGGCATACGGAATCGCCAAGTTCTTCCACGCAGGCTTTTGCCAAATCAGCAGTCGGGAAATCAAGCGCAACTATTAATCTTTCATCACTTTGCATAGCTTACTCCTTCCTGCCGCTGCGCAGGGCAAAGCTGCCTTCCGGCAGAGCCGCGCCAATCATATCGGTAAGTTTATTGTAACCGTGGCGGTTCATATAGTCCAAAATGCCGTGGCTGATGGTTTCGGCAATGCAGGGATTGCGGAAATTAGCCGTACCAACTGCAATGGCACTTGCACCGCAGAGGAAAAATTCCACCGCGTCTTCGGCTGTTTCGATACCGCCCATACCGATAATAGGCACATGCACCTTCTGCGCTACTTCGTAACACATGCGCACCGCAACCGGGCGTACTGCCGGGCCGCTTAACCCGCCGGTAATATTGCCGAGCACCGGGCGCTGGCGTTCAATGTCTATCTTCATGCCTATAAGCGTATTAATTAATGAAATCGCATCAGTGCCTGCATTTTCAACTGCCAGTGCCATTTCCGTAATGCTGGTGACATTAGGAGAAAGTTTGGTAATAACTGTTTTGGTAAAATGTTTTTTTACCTGTTCTACAACGGCAGCAGCACTATCCGGGCATGTGCCGAAAGCAATGCCGCCCTGTTTAACGTTTGGGCAGGAAATATTAATTTCTACCGCATCTACACCGTCAACATCCAGTTTATGGGCAAGTTCGCCGTATTCTTCGGGAGAAGAAGCCGCAATATTTACAATTACGGGCACATCATATTTGCGCAGTTTAGGCAGTGTTTCATTCAAAAAGTAATCGCTGCCGGGGTTTTCCAAACCTACGCAGTTAAGCATGCCGGAAGGTGTTTCAACAGCACGCTGGCCTTTATTGCCTTCGCGCGGCAGAAGCGTTGTGCCTTTTACGCATACTGCCCCAACTTTTTCCAAATCTAAAAAGTCGGTAAATTCAAGGCCAAAGCCAAAAGTACCGGAAGCGGTGGTAACCGGAGTCTGCATTTTCAAACCGGCAATGTCAACTGCCAGCCGTCCGTCATACAATTTTGCGCTTACCATTCTCCCACCTCCTCAGCCCAGAATACCGGTCCGTCAGTGCAAACCTTAAGGCGTTTGCCAATGCCGCTGCAAGAGCAGGACAGGCATGCGCCAAGACCGCAGGCCATATATTTTTCAAGTGAAACCTGGCATTTAACGCCGTATTTTTCAGCTGCTTCCGCAACTGCTTTCATCATCGGCACAGGGCCGCATACATACAGCGCATCATATCTGCCGCTGGCAAGAAGTTCCGGCAGTACGGCCATAACCGTACCTTTGGTGCCACAGCTTCCGTCATCTGTCGTCAGGTGCATTACCGGGCAGTATTCTTCATAGAGTTTTGTCCAGAACAATTCGTCGGCACAACGCCCGCCCATAACAATTTCCGCTTTGCCTTTGCCAAAAGCAGAAGCAAGGAACAAAAGCGGTGCCAGACCAAGGCCGCCGCCGACAATAAGCGGATGCTGCGCGTTCATATCAAAACCGCGCCCAAGCGGGCCCACAATACTTAATTTATCGCCGCTGCAATATTCTGCCAGCAGTTTGGTAGCTTCGCCGATAATGCGGTAAATCATGGTAATGGTGCCCTCTTTTTTATTAACGGCAGCAACACCAAAAGGACGGCGCAGAAGCGGCGCAGTGCAGTTAAATACCTGTACGTTTACAAACTGCCCCGGAACGGCAAGTTCTGCCAGTTCCGGTGCGTAAACTTCTATTAATTTTGTTGAATTGTTTAAAACATGCTGCCCAATAACTTTAGCTTCAACTATTTTCTTAGGCATTTATCAGCCCTCCCAGGAAAGGTCCTGCAAAGCAACAATACTTACTACACGGCGGCGGCGCATAGCGCTCATTACATGCTGCAGTTCGCGTGCCGTATCAAGGGATGTCAGGCAGGCGATGGCATGCTCAACCGTCGAACGGCGGATTTTAAAGCCGTCGCGTTCAGCATCACGGCCATGGTTGGTTGTGTTGATAACCATACTGATATGGCCTTCTTTAATTTCATCAAGAATATTCGGGCTTCCTTCGCTTACTTTGGTTGCAACCCTTACTTTTACGCCGTGGTTGTTCAGATATTCCGCAGTGCCGCCGGTTGCTACAATTTCATAGCCAAGGTCGGCAAAACCGGCTGCAATTTCGCAGGCTTCTTCTTTATCCATATCGGCTACGGTAATAAGAATAGCACCTTCGTGCGGCACATTGATGCCGGCAGCAATGCAGGCTTTATACAGTGCGCGCGAATACTGGTAGTCAATAGCCATTACTTCGCCGGTAGATTTCATTTCAGGCCCAAGGGTAATATCAACATTGCTCATCTTGTTGAAGGAGAATACCGGTGCTTTAACCGCATAGTAATCCGGGAAGAGCTGCAGGCCCGGGCGGTAACCCTGTTCGCGGATGCTCTGCCCCATTGCGCATTTGGTTGCAACGTCAACCATCTGAATAGTGGTAACTTTGCTGAGGAAAGGCACGGTACGGGAAGAACGCGGGTTAACTTCAATAACGAATACTTCGTTATTGCGTACAATGTACTGAATGTTAATCATGCCGTGTACTTCAAGACCGATGGAAATTCTGTTGGTGTAATCGATAATAGTTTTAATAACCGATTCTGCCAGCGTGCGCGGAGGATATACGGCAATGGAGTCGCCGGAGTGTACGCCTGCGCGTTCGATATGTTCCATAATACCGGGAATCAGTACGTCCTTGCCGTCGCAGATAGCGTCAACTTCAACTTCCGTGCCCTGCAGATAGTGGTCAACAAGTACCGGATGTTCGTGCGAAGCCTTAACGGCGTTTGTCATGTAGTATTTCAGTTCATCGTCGTTATAAACAATTTCCATGGCACGGCCGCCGAGTACATAGGACGGACGCACCATTACCGGATAACCAACGTCGGAAGCTGCTTTCAGAGCACCTTCGGTGTCGAATACGGTATGTCCTTTCGGGCGCGGAATGTTGCAGGAAGTTAAAAGTTCATCAAAACGTTCACGGTCTTCGGCGCGGTCAATGCTTTCCACGCTGCTGCCCAAAATTTTAATGCCTGCTTTTTCCAACGGACCAGCAAGGTTAATTGCCGTCTGACCGCCAAACTGCACAATAACGCCTTCCGGTTTTTCTTTATCGAGAATGTTCAGTACGTCCTCAATTGTCAGCGGCTCAAAATACAGGCGGTCGCTGGTGTCAAAGTCAGTACTTACTGTTTCAGGATTGTTGTTGATAATAATGGTTTCGTAGCCGAGTTCTTTCAGCGCCCATACAGAGTGAACGGAGCAGTAGTCAAATTCAACGCCCTGACCAATGCGGATCGGGCCGCTGCCAAGTACGGCAACTTTCTTTTTATCGCTTACTTCAACTTCGTCTTCTTCGGCATAAGTGGAATAATAGTACGGAGTTGCAGCTTCAAATTCTGCGGCGCAGGTATCAACCATTTTATAGGTCGGAATAATACCCCAGCCTTTGCGCATTTCACGCACTTCCTGCCATGTTTTGCCAATATAGCCTGCAATGGTAACGTCCGCAAAGCCTTTTTTCTTGGCGGCAAGCATAAGTTCTGCCGTCATGGGTTCGGTTTTAATGCGTTTTTCCATCTCAACAATGTTCATTACTTTTTGCAGGAACCATTTGTCGATTTTGGTAATATCGTGTACTTCGTCAATCGTTACGCCGCGGCGGAATGCTTCGGCAATAACAAACAGACGCTGGTCATCAATCAGATGAATACGCTCGCGCACTTCTTCATCGCTTAATGCTTTCAGTTCCGGCATTTCAAGGTGAATAAGACCGATTTCCAAAGAACGTACAGCTTTTAAAAGCGCTGCTTCCAGATTTCTTTCAATGGCCATTATTTCGCCGGTAGCTTTCATCTGCGTGCCGAGAGTACGGTCTGCGGTAACGAATTTATCAAACGGCCAGCGCGGGAATTTTAAAACAACATAGTCCAGCGAAGGCTCGAAGCATGCCGTGGTTTTTTGGGTAACGGCATTCTGAATTTCATCCAGTGTGTAGCCAACGGCAATTTTGGTTGCCACTTTGGCAATGGGATAACCGGTTGCCTTGGAAGCAAGCGCCGAAGAACGGCTTACACGCGGGTTAACTTCGATTACATAATAACGGTAGGAATTCGGGTCAAGCGCAAGCTGTACGTTGCAGGCGCCGCGTACGCCGAGTTCGCGTACAATGTCGATAGAAGCCTGACGCAGCATCTGTACTTCATGGTCGCTCAAGGTCTGTGCCGGTGCGGCAACAACGGAGTCGCCTGTATGCACGCCAACCGGGTCAAGGTTTTCCATGGAGCAAACGGTAATGCAGTTATCGTCAGCGTCGCGCAGAACTTCATATTCAATTTCTTTCCAGCCGGCAACACTGCGTTCAATCAAGGCCTGCCCAATAAGGCTGTACAAAAGGCCCTTACTTACAATATCGTCAAGTTCTTCGTCGTTGTTGGCAATGCCGCCGCCGGTGCCGCCCAAAGTATATGCCGGGCGTACAATAAGCGGATAACCAACTTCACGCGCAAATTCCTTAGCTGCGGAAACGGTTTCAACAATCGTGCTTTCCGGAATCGGCTGGTTAATTTTTTCCATCGTTTCCTTAAACAGCTCGCGGTCTTCCGCACGTTTAATGCTTTCAATCTGGGTGCCCAGAAGTTTAACATTATATTCGCGCAAAATACCCTGTTTATCAAGGTCAATGGCAAGGTTCAGACCAACCTGCCCGCCCAGGGTTGCCAGCAAAGCATCCGGGCGTTCGCGTTTAATAACGCTTTCCAAAAATTCCACATTAACAGGTTCAACATAAACACGGTCGGCAATATGCACATCCGTCATAATAGTAGCCGGGTTGCTGTTTACCAGTACAACCTCAAGCCCTTCTTCTTTTAATGCGCGGCAGGCCTGTGTACCGGAATAGTCAAATTCTGCCGCCTGCCCGATAATAATCGGGCCGGAACCGATAACCAGTACTTTTTTTACATTTTGCAGTTTCGGCATATTAGCGGCCTCCCATCATTTTAATAAAACGTTCAAACAAATATTCGTGACCGCCAGGCCCAGGGCTTGCTTCCGGGTGGTACTGTACGGTAAAGGTCGGGTGGTCAAGATAACGCACGCCTTCAATCGTATGGTCATTCAGCGAAATATTTGTAATTTCAATATTTTTGCCTTCCAGAGATTTTTCATCAACGGCATAACCGTGATTCTGGGAAGTAATCATAACTTTATGTTCAAGCAAATCCTTAACAGGATGATTAATGCCGCGGTGGCCGAATTTCATTTTGTATGTATCGGCTCCATTTGCCAGCGCCATCAGCTGATGGCCGAGGCAGATACCGAAAATCGGGCGTTTGCCGATGAATTTTTTAACTTCTTCGATAACGGAAGTCAAATCCTTCGGGTCCCCCGGCCCGTTGGAAAGGAAGATGCCGTCCGGCTGGGAAGCAAGAACTTCCTGCGCGCTTGTAAACGCCGGAAACACGGTAAGGCGGCAACCGAAGCTTGCAAGGTAGTTAAGGATGTTCTGCTTAATGCCGTAATCCATAACAGCTACATGGTATTTTCCTTCGCCCATTGTATAAATTTCCGGAGTTGTAACTTTGGCTACCTGGTCATGAACTTCCGGCAGCGCCAGCAGTTTGTCAACTTCTTCCTGCGGCATTTCGTCCGGAACAATAACGCCCTGCAAAACGCCGTAGTTTCTCAGCTTTCTGGTAATGGCACGCGTATCTACGCCAACCAGTACCGGAACATCCTGTTCGTCAAGAAAATCTTCCAGAGATTTTTCGTTTTTCCAGTTGCTCGGGTGGTCGCACAGCTCGCTGATAACATAGCCCTGGAAGAAGCACCTTCTGCCCTGGTTAAAATCTTTATTGATACCGTAATTGCCTACCAAAGGATAAGTCATTACAACAATCTGGTCGCAAAACGAGGGGTCAGTCAAAGTTTCCTGATAACCGCTCATGCCCGTTGTAAAAACAACTTCGCCGACAGCATTGCGTTTGCCGTACAAGGTACCTCTGTAAACGCTGCCGTCTTTTAAAACAAGTTTACCCTTTCTGCCTATTTGCCGCATACTACACCATCTCTCATAACAAATTTACCTGCTACCATAGTGGCAACCGCTTTGCCTTTGCAATGTTTGCCATTGAAAGGTGTTACGTTGCCGCGTGTATAAAATTTCGTATTGTCAACTGTCCATTCCTTGTTAAGGTCGATAACAGTTACATCTGCCGGAGAGCCAACTTTTAAACTTCCAGCATTTAATGCAAAAATATGCGCAGGCGCTGTACTCATTTTATCAATAATTTCATTAATTGTGAAGAGCCCAGTGTGATAAAGTTCGGTTAAAATTACACCTAAAGAAGTTTCAAGGCCTGTAAAACCGTTCGGTGCATAACGGAACTCAACGTCTTTTTCTTCCGGTGCGTGCGGAGCGTGGTCCGTAACGATAGCATCCGCAGTACCGTCTTTCAATGCCTGGCGGCATGCTTCCACGTGGTCCATGCTGCGCAGCGGCGGCGAAACTCTTGTAGCCGTGCTGTATGTGCTGCATGCTTCATCCGTTAAAGTCAGGTGGTGAACGGTAACTTCGCAGGTTACGTTTACTCCCCTTGCCTTGGCACGGCGGATAATATCAAGCGCGCCTTTGGATGCAACGTGCGCAATATGCACATGCGCGCCGGTATATTCGGAAATTATGCAGTCACGCGCTACAGCGATATCTTCGGAGATATACGGAATGCCGGGTACACCGATGCGTGCGGAAACAGCGCCTTCATGCATATAACCTTCGTGGTTAAGTTCTTCCTCGATAGAATGGGAAATCAAAACTTTATCAAAAGCGCTTACATATCTTGCAGCCAGTAAAAACAGACGGCTGCTTTCTACATAATGGCCGTCGTCGCTGAAAGCCATAGCGCCTTTTTCTGCCATATCGCCCAGTTCTGCCAGTTCCTTGCCCTGTTCGCCCTTGCTGATGGCGCCGATAACTTCTACGTTTACATAACCTTCGCGGGCAGCACGTTCTTTAATACCGCTTACGATAATGCTGTTGTCTACAACCGGTTTGGTGTTAGGCATGCAGGCAATAGTGGTTACACCGCCTGCTGCTGCTGCCATGGTACCGGTAACAATGTCTTCTTTTGCTTCAAGGCCCGGCTCGCGCAAATGCGTATGCACATCAACAAGCCCCGGTGCAACCACAAGTCCGGAAGCATCATAAACTTCATCGGCAGCTGCTTCGATATTTTTATCAATTGCAGCAACAACGCCATCTTCAATAAGCACGTCCATTACTGCATCAAGATTTTGCGAAGGGTCAACCACACGTCCGTTTTTAATTAATGTTTTCAATTTGTTTCCCTCCTGTCAGCGTTAAGAACAGCAATGCCATACGCACGGCAACGCCGTTTTGTACTTCGTCCCTGATTTTGGCATTGTCGCAGTAACCAACATCCCAGGAAATTTCAAGGCCACGGTTCATCGGACCCGGATGCAGCACGGTTACATCAGGTTTGGCCAGTGCCAGGCGTTTTTCATTAATGCCAAAAATTCTTGCATATTCGCGTGCAGACGGGAACAAGCCTTTCTGCTGGCGTTCAAGCTGAATACGCAGAATGTCGATAACATCAGCGCCTTCAATAGCATCTTCAACACGTTTATGTACTTTTACACCAAGTGCTTCAATATCGTGCGGAATCAAAGTCATCGGGCCTGCAACATGCACTTCCGCACCCAGTTTCGTCCAGGCAGCAATGTTGGTGCGTGCAACACGGCTGTATAAAATATCGCCGACAATTGCCATTTTAAGACCTTTAAAATCTTTGCCCTGCTCACGGATGGTAAACATATCAAGCAGTCCCTGAGAAGGATGTGCATGGGCACCGTCACCGGCGTTGATGATGACAGCTTTGGAAACATCGGCAGCATAGGCTGCGGCACCTTCGATAGGATGGCGCATTACAATGGCATCACAAGCCATGGACTGTACGGTAAGAATTGTGTCGCGCAGGCATTCACCCTTTACAACACTGGAGCTTGAAGTAGTAATGTTTACAACATCAGCGCCAAGATATTTTCCTGCCAGTTCAAAAGAAGTGCGGGTTCTCGTACTTGGTTCATAGAACAAGTTGATGATAGATTTGCCACGCAGCGAAGGAACCTTTTTAATATCACGCTTCATAATTCTTTTCATCTCGGCTGCGGTTTTAAGGATGAGTTCGTATTCCTCAACGGAAAGCGAATCCAAATCCAGTATATCCCGTCCGCCGAGAGAAACTGTTGCTTTTGCCATTGCAGAAACCTCCTGTTTGTTAATTTAAGCATAACTTGCGGGCTAAAGCCGCTTACTTACAAAAATAAAAGCCTTCCGGTCCCCATGAGGATAGGAAGGCTTGTAGTACAAGTTACCTAAAAGTCTACCTTACAGTCTCACAGGACCGATTTAAAGGTAAGTTTTATGTTGTTATTATTGTAACACTTCCGGGCATTGGAAGTCAAATTTTTTAAAGCATTTTCATTAATTGTGTACTGTTTTCTGAAAACGTTAAAAGATTTTGTGTTTTTACAAAAATTTAATTTTTTAGTTAATAAAATAAAACAGGATTTTTTATAAATTATCACGAATTATAAATTGTTATCTATTTTTATAGAGAGGAGGCTGATATTATGGATGTATGTTTAAAAGCCATTCAAAATTTCAAAACTTAGAAAAAAGGAAGTGACCTCATGATTCAATTCATTAATGTAAGCAAGGCTTATAAAGAACACAATGTTATTGAAAATATCAATCTGGAAATAAACAAAGGCGAACTGGTTGTTTTAATAGGCCCCTCCGGCTGCGGCAAAACAACTATTTTAAAAATGATTAACCGCCTTATCGAACCAAGTGATGGCCAGATTAAAATTAACGGTACCGATATTGAAGCACAAGACCCTATCGAACTGCGCCGCAATATTGGTTACGTTATTCAGCAGACAGGCTTATTTATACACATGACAGTACGGGAAAATATCGAAATAATTCCCCGGCTTGCCAAAATGCCGGTTTACGAAATTGTTGACCGTACAGTAAAATTAATGGAAACGGTCGGTTTACCCGAAGAATTTTTAGACCGCTACCCAAATCATTTAAGCGGCGGACAGCAGCAGCGTGTCGGCGTTGCCCGTGCTTTTGCCATGAACCCCGATATTATTTTAATGGACGAGCCGTTTTCTGCGCTGGACCCTCTTACCCGCAGCCAGCTGCAGGACGAACTCGTAAGTTTGCAGTCAAAGCTGCATAAAACAATAGTTTTTGTTACGCACGATATGGACGAAGCCGTAAAAATTGCAGACCGCATCTGCATTTTACAGGGCGGGCGCATTCTGCAGTACGATACACCGGAAAACATCCTTAAAAATCCTGCCCACGGTTTTGTAAGTGAATTTGTTGGCAGCAAACGTATCTGGAGCAGCCCGCAGTTAATACGCGCCAAAGATATTATGATAACCTCGCCCAAAACAACATACCCTTATGTACCAATGTTTAAAGGGCTTGAAAAAATGCGTATTGATAAGGTCGACAGCCTTATCGTCATTGATGAAGATAATCACCTGCTCGGAATTGTACGTGCCAGAAGCATTCTGAATTCGGCCGACAAAAGCCTGCCGGTCGAAACAGTTATGACTCCCGCACGTGTAACCGCCGATACGGAAGAAAATATAGTTTCTCTTTTAGAAAAAATCAACGGGCTTAATATCTCAAATATTCCCGTTACAGACAGAGATAACCGGCTTGCAGGGCTTATAACAAACTCAAGCCTTGTAACAACAATGAGCCACCAGTTTATTGGTGTTAAAGGAGGTGCCGGAGCATGACTGCTTTTCTCACCTTTCTGCTTGAACAGCACCAATATATTTTTGAACTGCTTTTAGGGCATATACAGCTTACTTTGCTTTCTGTGTCAATAGCTGTTTGCCTTGGCATACCGCTCGGTGTTTATATTTCCGGGCGCGATAAAATTATGAAGCCCGTTATGGGGTTTGCCAATCTTGCTCAGGCATTGCCGAGCCTAGCACTCCTAGGTTTTCTCGTTCCCTATATGGGTATCGGCTCTATTACCGCCGTATCCATGGTTGTACTTTATTCCCTTTTGCCTATTTTAAAAAATACCTGTACAGGTCTGCGCAATATAAGTTCCGAAACTTTGGAAGCAGCAAAAGGTATCGGCATGACAGACATGCAGATTTTATTTAAAGTGCGCCTGCCTCTGTCGCTGCCGGTAATTATGGCCGGTATACGCATTTCCAGCGTTAACGCCGTAGGGCTGATGACCATAGCCGCCTACATAGGCGCCGGAGGTCTTGGCACGCTTGTTTTAAGCGGTATACAAACAGATAATTCCGCCATGATTCTGGCCGGTGCAATACCAGCCTGCTGCCTTGCGCTTTTAATGGATTTTGTGATGAGCAAAATAGAAACAGCAGTTACGCCTGTTTCATTACAGCCCGCTTCCAAAAAAATGTCAACCAAAACTATTGAGCAAATTAAAAGCCAGCGCAAAAAAACTCTGGCCGTTGCCGCATGCATCATTCTTATCAGCGGCGGATTTTTGCTCGGGCGCGAACTTGTAAACCGTCCGGATATCCGCATCGGTTCCAAGGATGCAACCGAAAGCGTGATTATCGGCAATATGCTTGCCGATTTAATTGAAGCCAAAACCGATATCAAGGTTGAGCGGCGCCTTGCGCTTGGCGGCACAATGATTGCCTTTGAAGCCCTGCGCAGCGGTGAAATTGATTTGTACCCTGAATATACCGGCACAGGTTACAGCACTATATTAAAAAATAAACTGCGCCCCGGTTTTACGCCGGAAGAAATGTATAATATGGTTGAAAAGCAGATGCGGCGCGACCACAACATTGAACTGCTTGGCAGTTTAGGCTTTAATAATACATATGTATTGGCCGTTACCAAAGAAACTGCCGAAAAATACCATTTAAAAACAGTAACAGATTTAACCCGCGTAAGCCACAACCTGCGTTTCGGATGCTCGCCGGAATTTGCGGCACGTGAAGACGGTTTGCCCGGTATTGAAAAAACTTACGGCATAAAATTCAAATCTGTCAATAATTTCAGCGGAACGCTTATGTATACTGCCATTACCAGTGATAATGTTGATGTTATTACGGCGTTTTCCACAGACGGGCTTTTGCAGAAATATGATTTGGTATTGCTGGAGGATGACAAACACTTTTTCCCACCCTACTATATGTGCCCATTTATAAACGGCGAAACCGCAGAAGAATATCCGGAACTTATTGAAGCACTTAAAGTTTTGGACAACGCTATTGATGACAGCACCATGCAAAGCCTTAATTATGAAGTTGTAGAAAAAGGCCGCGACCGTGCCGAAGTAGCACGCAGTTTCCTTTTGGACAAAGGTTTGGTAAAAACTTCTGATTTTGAAGAATAAGTAAAAAACGCATTACACTTAAAAAAAGTGTAATGCGTTTTTCTAACTTAATTACAATTACAGTTCAATATTTTTAGCGTTGGCAAGGGTTTCTCTTGCTTCGGCAATAAGTTTTTCCATAACTTCCTTGCAAGGCAGAATTTCGTTAAGAGCGTTCAGGCTCTGGCCTACAAGCACTGCGCCATGTTCAATGTCGCCGTCTACTGCGCCCATGCGGTTGGTGCCGGTTGCAAAATCATTAAGTTCCTGCTGCGGAGCGCCTGCAACTTCTTTGGCAAGATATTCTTTGGTAAATTCGTTTTTCAGGCAGCGTACTGCGTTGTTGCGGCTGAAGCCGGTAACAGCGGAATCGGTGTCAGTAGCATCAATAATTGCCTGTTTAGCACGCGGATGAGTCGGGCATTCGGTGGTAAGAATAAAACGGGAACCCATCTGTACACCGTCTGCACCCATCAGAAGTGCTGCTGCAATGCCACGGCCGTCGGCAATACCGCCTGCAACCAGAACAGGTACATTTTTAACCAGAGGCAGTACGTTGGTCATCAGCGCCATGGTGGTCTGCTGGCCGATATGCCCGCCGCCTTCCATGCCTTCAATAACCATTGCGTCTACGCCTGCTGCTTCCACACGTTTTGCAAGTTTTACGTTCGGTACAACCGGAATAACCTTAATGCCTGCACTGTGCAGTTTTTCAATATGCGGCACCGGGTTGCCTGCGCCGAGAGTTACGAAAGCAACTTTTTCTTCGCATACAACTTCGATAATTTCGTTAACATTCGGTGCCATCAGCATTAAGTTCACGCCAAAAGGTTTATCGGTTAAGGTTTTGCATTTTTGAATTTCTGCTTTGGTCCATTCGGTGGTACGGCCGCCGGTTGCAATAATGCCTGCGCCGCCAGCATTGGAAACAGCTGCAGCAAGGTTAGCGTCGGAAGTCCATGCCATACCGCCCTGGATAACAGGATATTTAATGCCTAAAAGTTCGGTAATTTTTGTTTTCATTATGTAAACACCTCTTATTCTTTTTTGTATACATTATACTATACTAAAGCAAATTTTACTATATGCGCTCCCGCCTTAAATTTTTTTGCAGAAATACGCATACGGGCAGCTGTGGCAATAAGCTGTGCTGCATGTAAATTCCCGCTCATCTGTTTTAGCAAAAATGCTTTGCAGTTCGGCTGCAATTTCTTCAGGGTTAAAGTCTGACGGAAGTTCAAAACTTACACAGCCACGCAGAAAATGCAGTTCTGCACTTTTAACAGGCAGGCTAAATATTTCTTCTGCCGCCAGCTTATATAAGGCCAGCTGATATTTATATCCTTTGGGAAGCGCGTCAGGAACATGACCTGTTTTATAATCAATAATGCTTAAACTGCCGTCAGAATTATAAATAATGTTATCTATAAAGCCGTAGCACTGCGCATTTATGCCATATTTTGCAAGTACCGGCAGCGTAAAGCCGGTTTCGTGCAGCTGTTTAGCCTCCAGGCCCGGATATAAATTGCTTCGCAGATATTCTTCCAGCATTTTTTCTGCTTTGCTAAGGTCATAATCTTGTAAATTATTATCATAAGCAGCCTGCATTAAGGCTTTTTTTACATTACCGGCATATTTTTCCAGTGCTTCATGCACCAAAGTGCCAAAAGTTCTGGCATCAATTGCGTTCTCGCCGTTCAGCTGAGGCTCAACAGGCGGCATTTGCAAAATATAATGGTAATAAAAACTGCGCTGGCAGATATTATACTGCTGTAAAGATGAAGCAGAAAAACTCTGCTGCCAGGCTTTACCGTATTCCGGCAGCGGCAGAGTATTGGTAATTACATCTTCGCCGATTAAACTTTCGGTATCTTCTTCCGCCTGCATTGCCTGCGGTAATATTTCCGCCGCGTCAACATCGGTAAAAATCATGCCTTCATAGCCGCTTAATATATTTTTCAGATTTTTAAACCATGTGCCTTTATCACCTTTGGTTTTTGTAACGCCTGATAAAATCAGCCTGTCTTTTGCACGCGTTGCCGCCACATAAAACTGGCGCTCCTTCTCTGCCTTGTCAAGTTCACTGTTTAAGGCTTTTATTTCTTTAAAAACGCTGCTTTCCTGCAAGTTTCCGTTAACATCAACTTTAATGCCAAGCCCTGTGTTTTTATTAAAATTTATTTGTGTGCTGCCGCCGCCAACACCTGTATCAAGTGCCGGCAAAATAACGGTTGGAAACTCAAGCCCTTTTGATTTATGGATAGTCATAATTTTTACGGCTTCCTGTGCATTACCGGCAACAGCTGCCGCTTCACGCGCATTAAGCGCACGCAGGCGTTTTATGTTATCAAGGTATTCACGCAGCCCGCCCTGCCTGTGCAGACAAAATTCAGCGGCAAGAGCAAATAACTTCTTTAAATTGGCGTTTTTTTCTTCTCCACCCGGCTGTGCGGCAGTAACAGCATTGAGATTAAGAATCTGTTCGATAAAACTGAATAAATCCGTAAGCGGCAGTGACATGGAAGCATCATAAATTTGTTTTAAAACGCCGCTGCAACGGTTTAATTTGCTTTTTTCCGTTTCGGCTAAATATTCAGGATATGTTCCGCTTTGCAGAATCTGCCATAAACTTTCATATTTATCTGCATTATCCTGTAATTCAAAGAACAAAGCTGTAAGCGTTTCGTCATCAACAGCAAAATATGGCGAACGCAAAACACCTGCCAGTTCCAAATTACGCCTGCTGTCGGCACAAACTGTCAGCAAATTGATAAAATCAATAATTTCCTGCCTTCCATAAAAGCCTTTTCCGTCAACAACATTGGAAGGTATTCCGCTGCAGTTCAGTGCATTTTCGTAATAATCAACCTTTGTCATGGCACGCAGCAAAATAACAATATCGCTGTATAAAATGCCTTCTTCATCGTGCAGGCTTTTTATTTTCTGCGCAATAAAGGCGGCTTCCGCTTCGCGTGCATCCATCTGCGCCGTCTGCTCATCATGGTTTATTACAATAAGTTCCGGCAAAAGCGTACCTGAACGGTTGGCCCGCAGCGCTTCAAAAAACACACCCTGCGTTTCGTCAAGCCCCAACAAATCCGGGAAGGTTGCATTACAGAAATCAAGAATTTTATCCACCGTGCGGAAATTGTCATCCAAAACAATGTTTTTGCCTTTTTTAGCGGCAATATCTCTGCGCACACGTGCAAAAACATTAACATCAGCACCGCGGAAACGGTAAATTGATTGCTTGGGGTCACCAACAACGAACAGCTTATTGCCGTTCAGGCTGTCCTTATCGTCGCCGCATAAAAGGTATATAATCTCGCGCTGGCGCTCATTGGTATCCTGAAATTCATCAACCATTATGTATTTAAAATTCTGCTGGTATTTATGCCGTGTTTCCTGTGAATCGTGCAAAAGTTTCAAAGCAAGGCTTTCCAAATCATCGAAACCGATTAAATTAAGTTCTTCCTGCTTTGCCAGCACAAATTTACGGCAGCTGTGCAAAACCTTATGCCATACGGTAACCAGTTCTGCTGCACGGTCATCAATAACAGCCTGATATAGACTCGCCAGTACTTCTCTAGCTTCGGCAACAACTGCTTTATCTTTAGCTTGCATGGTAAGCACGCCAATATATTTATCAAACACCGTCCGGCTTTCTTCAGTTTCATATTTCTGAATTGCCTCAATAACCAAATGCCGGTTTTCCTTTAAATTCTGCAATTTAGGATACTGCTTGGTTGTTTTCTTGACAACACTGTCCATACCTGCAATAAGCTCATCAACAAGTGCGGTAAGCTCTGCCTGCAATTTTGGCGCACAATCTGCACTTTTTTTATACGGCTCTGCCGGATTTTCAAGTTTCAAAACCTCATCCGCAATGCCATAAATGCTGAGCAGCTGTTTTTTAACGCCTTCAATTCCGTAATTGCGGATAAGTTCTTCCAAACCGGAATCATTTTCTGCAATCGCTTTTTTAATAAAAGCCGTAATATTGCTTTCCAAAAATTCCTGCATATCATTTTCTTCCGCAACATTAAACGAAGGGTCCAGTCCTGTTTCTACCGGGTTTTCTTTTAATATGCCGTTGCAGAATCCATGAATTGTACTGATGCGGGCCTGGTCAAAACGCTGCCTGTGGTTATGCCAGAACTCTTTATTTACGGCATCCTCTTTTTCAAGTTCATACAGGCGTTTGCGTATGCGTTCCTTCATTTCTGCCGCAGCTTTGCGCGTAAAAGTTATTGCCAGTATTTCTTTTGGCTGCACAGCCTGCTGCGGATTTTTTATGCCCTGGGCAAGAATGTTGATGAAACGCTCAACAAGCACTCTTGTTTTGCCGCTGCCCGCACCGGCAGATACGGAGACGTTGCAGTTAAGAGTATTAATAGCCGCTGCCTGATTTTCTGTAAAATTAAACATCTCCGTCTGCACCTCCGTTATTTTTTTCATTAAAACGCCTGCAAATTTCACGCGCCGGGCAATAATTTGAGCATATTCTTTTTGCAGACGGCTTGAAATTGCCACTGCGCATGGCTTGTATGTAGCCGGTAATAAACTGCTTTGTTTCTTCAACAAAACTGTCCCATTCACCTACGGACTTTGCTGTAAAGAACGGCGGTTTATTTTTAGCATCAAAAACTATTCCTTTATCACGTTCGGAACTTTTAAAAGAAAAATAATCGCCACCCAAAACCGTTTTATCTTTTGTCAGCTGTTCAGCTGCCAGTAAATAAAGCGGCATCTGCAAATCTAAACCATCCTTTATATCTTTGGGGTCCGGTATTTTGCTGCGCTTGTAATCGGTAACAAATATTCTTTCGCCGTCAGCGTCAATGCGGTCAATACGTCCTTTAAAATTATAAACCGCTCCGTCTTCATCACTTAAACTAAGCGGCAGCGATGTACCCGGCCCAAAAGACATTTCCACATTTAAAGGCTTATAGCCGTACCATGCTTTTGCATAGTTGTATTCCGCTTTAACAAATTTAAGCAGGCGTTTTAAAATATTTTCTTTCTGATAAGTTAAAAATACGGTGTCTTTTAATTTGCCGTTTTGCTCGTATTCTCTGCTTAAAGCATCAAAAATATGCTGCATTTCTTCACATAAAGTTTCCAGCGGATACTCTGCAAGGCTTTTATTTAAATACAAGCCTATAAACTGTGCTGCTGCATCGTGCATAAGGCTTCCTTCGTCCGCAGCATTTATATCTTCATCCATTTCGGCATATTCTTCCTGCCGCCACAAATAACTTACCATAAATTTAAACGGGCAATCCGCATAAGTTTCAAGCCTTGAAGCACTGAAGCTGCTGCCAATTTTCCGCGGAAGTTCAGACAGCAGCTCACTGTTTTGCAGTATGCCGCTGTAACGGTTAAAACAGCTTTCTCTTATATATTCAATGCTGCTGCGTTCAGCCCAGTTTTCAACAGCTTCTGCTAGCAGTTTATTATTTCTGTTTTCAAAAGCAAGATTTTCAAGCAGCTCATTGTCCGATAAAGAAGCGTCAATATTAACCGGTGCGCATTTTTCTACTTCAAGAGAATTATCCGCAAAAGTATTTTGCAGCATTTCCACATAGGCAGATTCGCCGCCGGAATCGTCACTGTACCAGCTTACTGTAAGGCTTTGCAGGGCTGCTGCTGCCGCGGCGGCAAAAAAGTATTTATCCTCGTTTAAACCGGCAATAGTACCGGGCAAATCTATACCAAGCGCTTCCATTGCCGCACGCTCATAATCGTTATAAATCCAGTTTTCTGTTTTTACTGACGGGAATTCACCTTCGCGTACGCCAAGCAGAAAAACATAAGGATAATAAACGCCCTGTATATTAGCAGCCTCTGTAATAAGCACGCCGTTCATATCGCCTTTTTGCAGAACAAGCTCAACACCTTGTACCGCTTCATACAAAATATCGGCAAAATCCTGCGCCGTTATTTTTTTGTTAAGCATGCCTCCGGCGGCGTAATCACTTTGCAGCAGCGATAAAATATCTTTTAATTTACCAGCAGCAAGAACATAGTTCTTTATTGCGTCATAACCGGCACTGTCGTTTTTATAGGCGCTGCCAAGTTTGGAAGCAATGTCCAGCTTTTCCAGAATATTTTCTGCCGCCGTGCAATATTCGCTGATGCAGGCATTTTCGGGAACGGTTTTTATTAAATCCAGCAAACGGTTTAATTCCTGCTGTTCTTCATCTTTTAACACTTCCATGCCGTCAGCAACAAAACTGTCCGCCGATTGATAGAGTTTTTCTGTTTTCAAACGCAAAAGCAGCTCCGTGTCGAATTCAAACAGCATTTTTACTGTCTGACAGCCCATAAGCGTGCATAAATTACCGGCGGCTGCAGCCGGTGCAGAATAAGCGGCAGTTTTAACAAGCAGATACATAAACTCCGTTAAAGGCTCATTATTCAGTTTTGCCGTCAGCGGCAAAGAAACGGGAATGCCGTATTCATCACTTAAATTGCGCAGGCCGGCATAAAACGAAAAATCCCTCAGCAAAATAATAATTTCACTGCTTTTTATACCCTTCTGCAAAAGCTTTTTCACGCTGCGCAGCACCGTGCGTATTTCCTGCTCACGGCTTGCGGCCTCCAGCAGCTTTATGCCGCTGCCGGAATATACGGCACTGCTTTCTTCACCAAGATACTCCGTCAGTATTTTTAAGCTGTTTTCACGTTCAGGCAGTTCCGGCAATAATTTTTCCATATCCAAAAAACGGCTTAAATCGGCAAAGGCATGTTCAGTTGCCGCAAAAATTTCCGGGCGCTTGGGGTCATACATTAAGCCAACATTTATATTGCAATGTTTTGTCAGTTCGCGCAGCAGTTCTATCTGAAATCCGTCAAAACGGTAAAACTCGCTGAAATATAAATTTTCCCACGGAACAACCGGGTTATCTTTTTGCAGCACATAAACAGCAAGGCGGTACAAGCCTTCAACGTCAAACCAGCCTTCTTTTTTTAATTTCTGGCGGTAAGCCGTATAAACGTCGGCAATTTCGCGGTCTTTAAGCCCAAGTTTTCCCGGCCTGTCCCATCCGTTAAGCGCTTCGTAAATTTCTTCCATTTTGGCGCCGCTGCGCGATAACTGCCCGATAAGCGATGTTACCGCTTTAACAAAGCCTTTCTTTTCAACCAGAATGTTAAAATAATCAAGTTTATTATCGTGGGCATATTTTTGCAGAATTTCTTCGACAATAAGCTCTTGCGTGCGGCGTGAAATAAGATAAACCTTTTTTTTATCATAATTTAATTTTTTAGATAATTGCAATGAAATACCAGTGAAGAGTTTATACCCATTGCTCTCTAAAAGGTATTTTGATAATTCGTCAAAATTTTTTACGCGAACTGCTCCCTCTTTAAAAGCACGGCTTTGCAGCACGCCGCTGGGCAGAACCAAAAGTGAATTTTCCCAGCCTTTCTCTGTTATTTCATTAATAAAATATCCTCTGGCACTGCACCCCAGGGGGACATAGTAAAGTTTATTCATAAATATTTCTCCGATAGTTTTTCTTATATTTTACCACAAAAACTGCCTTATCCAAAAAGTAAAATCAATTTATAATAGTATATGCTATTTAAAGTTTTAACGTTAACTTTATGTTAAATTTTATTAATAATAATTTACATTTTCTTAAAAATATAGTATTCTATATAAGAATTTTAAAATACCTATTAAATTAAGGGGGAATTTTTATTATGTCAGGTTTAGGTTTAATGATAGCGTTTGTTATCGCTATCATCGTCATGATTGTCGCTATCTCCAAGTACAAGATTCATCCGTTTTTGTCTATTATGACCGTATCTCTTGTTCTTGGCCTCGTTGCCGGTATTCCTCTGGTGGACACCAAAGTTGACGGTAAAACGGTTCAGGGCATTGCCACTGTTATCGGTTCCGGTTTCTCCGGCACATTTACAAGTATCGGTATCGTTATTATTTTAGGCGCCCTTATCGGCGGCATTTTGGAAATTACCGGTGCAGCCTTTAAACTGGCAGACCTTATTATTAAACTGGTTGGCAAAAAGAACCCGGAACTCGCCATTGAACTTATGGGCTGGGTTGTTTCCATTCCTGTATTCTGCGATTCCGGCTTTGTAATTTTAAACCCTATCCGCAAAGCGCTGGTTAAACGTACTCTTGCGCCAAGCGTTGGCATGTCGGTAGCTTTAAGCGCCGGCCTTTATATCTCCCATGTATTTATTCCCCCTACACCGGGCCCTATTGCTGCGGCAAATACTTTGGGCATTGGCAATAACCTGCTGCTGGTTATCGGCATGGGCATGGTAGTTTCCATTTTCCCGCTTATTGCAGGCTATGCTTTCGTTAAATATATCGGCCCGAAAGTTAAAACTCCTGAAGACGTTAACGACGGCGAAGTTGTAAAAACTTATGAAGAAATTATGGCTTCCCACAAAAATATTCCGGGCGCGTTCATGTCCCTCGCTCCTATTATCATTCCTATTTTGTTAATGGCTTTGGGTTCTATTTCCAACATGGCTAAATGGACCGGCTTCTTCGCCGATGTATGCGTTTTCCTCGGCACACCTGTAATTGCACTGGCAGTAGGCGTTATCTTCGCTGTTGCCCAGCTTATCAGCTCCGGCAAAACCGGTGAATTTTACGAACTTACCAATGAAACCTTAAAAGTTTCCGGCCCTATTTTGTTTGTAACCGCTGCCGGCGGCGTACTCGGCAAAGTTATTGCTGTTTCCGGTATGGTACAGTATATTACCGCCAACGCAGGCATTTTGGAAACTATCGGTATTTTCTTCCCGTTCCTTCTTTCTGCTATTCTTAAAACGGCGCAGGGTTCTTCTACTGTTGCCCTTACAACAACCGCAGGCATTGTTGCACCGCTCCTGGGCGTACTCGGCCTTGATACCCCGATGCTTACCACCCTTACCGTTATGGCAATCGGCGCAGGTGCTATGGTAGTATCGCACGCTAACGACTCTTACTTCTGGGTTGTTACCAACTTCGGCGAAATGACTCCTGACCAGGGCTACAAAACCCAGACCGTTTGCACTTTGGTGCTTGGCGTATCTTCCATGCTTGGCATCTGGCTCTTGTCCCTGTTCTGCTGATTTAAGGAGTAGTTTATGAAAAAAATCCTTTTAATACCCGATTCTTTTAAAGGCACAATGTCTTCCATGGAAATCTGCTCCATTATGGAAGAAAGCATACACCATCACTATCCGGAAGCTGAAGTTGTAAGCATTCCGGTTGCCGACGGCGGCGAAGGAAGCGTTGACGCCTTTTTGGAAGCACTGGGCGGCGAAAAAGTAAGCGTTAAAGCACAGGACCCTTACGGCCGCGAAATAAATTCTTTTTACGGAATTTTACCCGATGGCACTGCTGTAATTGAAATGGCAGCAGCTGCAGGGCTGCCTCTGGTAGGCGAAAACCGCCGCGCAGAAAAAACCACCACTTACGGCGTAGGCCAGCTTATCGATGACGCTTTGCGCAACAAATGCAAAAAACTTATTGTAGGCCTTGGCGGCAGCGCAACCAACGAAGGCGGCTGCGGTGCGGCAGCAGCTCTGGGCGTACGCTTTATCAACAGTAAAAATGAAAGTTTTGTCCCTGTCGGTGAAACCTTAAAGGATATTGCCGCTATCGACGCAAGCGGCATTAATCCACTTCTGCGCGAAGTTCCTATTGTTACCATGTGCGATATTGATAACCCGCTCTGCGGGCCGCATGGGGCTTCAGCTGTTTTCGGTCCGCAAAAGGGCGCTGACGAAGGTTGTATAAAAATGCTTGATGCAGGTCTTTATCACATGTCCGAAATCATTAAACGCGATTTGGATAAAGATGTACTTAACCTGCCGGGCTCCGGCGCAGCAGGCGGCATGGGCGGCGGTATGGCGGCATTTTTTAACAGCACCTTACAACCTGGCATAGAAACAGTGCTTGATACCGTTCATTTTAATAACCTGCTTGAAGGCGCAGACCTTATTATTTCAGGCGAAGGCAAAATTGATACCCAGTCCCTGCGCGGCAAAGTAGTTATTGGCGTTGCACGCCGTGCTAAAAAATCATCCGTACCGCTTATTGCCGTTGTCGGCGATATCGGCAGCGATATTCAAAAAGCATACGAGGAAGGCGTAACCGGAATTTTCAGCATTAACCGCGTTGCCCTCCCCTATGAGCAGATTAAATTAAGAGCGAAAGATGATCTGCGGCTGACAATCGACAATATTATGTATTTTATGAAGCATATGCGCTAAAACAAAATAAAACTCCTGTTTGGCAAACTTAACTGCCGGGCAGGAGTTTTTCTTTTCATATTTTAATTAATCTTCGTAGCGGTCATCATCCCATCTGTCATCGTCGTCGTCTTCATAACGGTCGTCATCCCACCTGTCATCATCGTCATGTTCCCAGCGGTCGTCGTCCCACCTGTCGTCATCATCGTGTTCCCAGCGGTCATCGTCCCACCTGTCATCATCATCGTGTTCCCAGCGGTCGTCGTCCCACCTGTCATCATCGTCATCATCCCAACGGTCATCGTCATGCCTGTCACGGCGTTCTTCACGTTCCCATCTGTCACGGTCTTTTTTGTAATTGCCGCGGCGTCCATTATCGTGCCGCCATTTATCGTCATTGCCTCTGCCGTTATCATGGTCAAAAGGGCTGTCCTTGCCACTTGCCGCGCGCAGAATATCGTTTACAACGCCAAGCTCATTGCCTTCCATATCAGCGGTAATAGCAGGCATTAATTTCTGTTCAGGTGCAGCTTCTGTTTCCGCTGCCCATAACGGGCTGATAAATGCTGCCATCAATAATGTACACAATACCTTTTTCATCATCCCTCACTCCTTAAAATTAAACAATATACCCTCTATAATAATTATACAAAAACAAAACAATAACAGGCAACAATGCTTACAAACAATTTACAATTAAATTTTCGTTCTGCGCTTGTTTTTGGCATTATTTGTAATATCTGAAACATAAAGCGCCGCGTCCACGGTTTGAATCTGGCAAAATAATAATTAACTTTCACTTTTTAAAAATTTATAGTATTATGTAAATGCAGCTGACGCTGTAATACGTAAAAAGAAGGTATAGTATATGAAAACAAGAAAGGTTGTCATTATCGGTGCCGGTCATGTAGGCTCTCATGTAGCACTGGGCCTTATTCAATCCGGCGAAGCCGATGACATTGTTTTAATTGATATTTTAAAAGAAAAAGCCGCTGCCCAGGCATTGGACCTTGACGACTGCGTAAGCGGAGCTTTATGCGGACATGACGCCGTTATACGCGCCGGTGAATACGAAGAACTTAACGATGCCGATATTATGGTTGTTGCGTTCGGGCGCAGCCGCAAACCCGGCGAAACACGCCTTGATATGTTCGACGATACCATCCGCATGGCAAACGAAGTAATCGGCCATTTAAAACAGGTTGATTTTAAAGGCATTATGATTAGTATTTCCAACCCTGCCGATATTATCTGTGAATACATCCGCCGCCAGATGAACTGGCAGACAAACCGCTGCTTCTGCACCGGCACCAGCCTGGAAACCTACCGCCTGCTGCGCGTGCTTTCTGCCGCTGCCGGTTACAGCCGCCGCTCCATTCAGGCAATGTGCATGGGCGAACACGGCAACAGCAGCTTTATTGTATGGTCGCGCATATTTATTAACGGTACTCCGTTTTTACAGATGCGCGAAAATAGCCCAAGGCTTGCCGCACTTAACCTTGATGATTTGCAGGAACAGGTTAAACGCGCCGGTGATATTGAAGTTGACGGCAAGGGCTGCACCGAATTTGGCATTGCCAATGTTGCCGTAATGCTTATAAAAGCAATTTTCCATGACCAGAAACTTATCTGGCCCTGCTCCACAGCGCTTAACGGTGAATACGGGCAAAAAGATGTTGCCGCAGGCGTGCCCTGCGTTATCGGCAAAAACGGCCTTGAACAAATTTTAGAAGTAGAACTTGATGAAAGCGAAAAAGAAAAGTTCGCCAAATCCTGCGATATTATCCGCGGCTTTTTGGAAAGAGCCGAAAGCGTAAAATAAAAATAAACCAACGTAAAAGCAAACAGCACTTCAAAAGTAATTTTACTTTCGGAGTGCTGTTTTACTATTTACGCTGTTAAATTACAGTTCAGCTTTTTTGGCGATAATGGCAGCACAGGCAGTGCAGGCCGGGCAATAGCAGAATTTTGCGCCGTTCTTTTTAATTTCTTCGGCATGGGCAAGTACGTTTTTAGCCATTTCTTCGCCAAAAACTTTAACGCCTGCTTCGCTGCCTGCAAAAGCAATTAAACCGTCAACAGGCATAATGTCTGCTTCAACTTCGGCAATAAGCTTTTTGGTCATTTCTGCTTCTTTATCAGTACCGGCTGCTTCCAGCCATTCTGCGCAAACTGCTTTGGCTTCTGCACAGCTGGAAGGTGCGTTTTTTAAAGCGTTTACCTGTTCAGTAAGGTAAGTTCTTAATTCATTAGTCATAATAAATCATCCTTTCCAGTAAACAATCGGAGGTTTAACCTATTTTTTTCATATTGTCTAAAATTCTGGCAAGCATTGACTCGCAAGTGCGGATTTCTTCATCCGAAAAGCCTTTGTAAAAAATTTCGGACATTTTATCGGATACCGTTTTATAATCCTGCTCCAGATTTTCAGCCTTGGCGGTAAGCGCCAGCAAGGTTTTGCGGCGGTCGTTTTTATCTGGCATACGGCACACAAGCCCTGCCTTCTCCATACGGTCAACCATGCTTGTAAGCGTCGTTGGCGCAAGACCTGTTTTATCTGCCAATTCGCGCAGAGAAATACCGTCCCTGCTCCACAAAACATATAAAATACGCCCTTGCGCGCCGTTAAAAGCATCAATGTTTTTCTCCGCTAAAATCTGCTCTAAAATTCTGTCGCTAAGCCTTTTAATCTGCGAAACATAATTGCCGCCTTTTATTTCCATTTATATTCCTCCTGTATAGGATTATACTATATAGTAGCATTTTCTGCAAGCTGTTTTATTAAAAATATATATCCATTCATTCCCCTTTCAAACACTCTGCACAAAAATACAAAAGGACGCCCTGCTGTCTGCGTTCAGCGCAAACAGCAAAGCGTCCGTTAATTTTATTATTAACTGCATAACAAAGTACCGGCCTTAAGCTATAACGCCGCTTCGCCTGCCTGATTGCCTGCCTGATGATTACACAGCCCATAATCTTTGCCGCTCCCTGTTATACTTTATTTAATTATACTAAACTTTAAAGTTTTAAACAATGTTCTAACCCATTTTGGCAAAGTAATATTTAACAGCCACGGCCTGAGCGGCAAGCAAAACCGCCAGCAGGTAAAATACCTGCGTTATGCCGAAACCGTGTGCAACAAAGCCTAAAACTGCCGGCCCTAAAATTACGCCGGTGTAACCCATGCTGGTTATTGCCGTTACAGCTGCGTTAATGGGCATAACTTTCTGGTATTTTGTCAGCGAATAAATTGTGGGTACTATGTTGGCAAGCCCTAATCCCATAAGTACAAACCCAAGCTGAATGGCATAAAAGTTTTCCAAAAAAATAACGCTTAAAAAGCCAATAGCGCCGAAAACACTGCCAAAAATCAGTGTTTTTTCTTCGCCAAGCACGGCTACAATTTTATCGCCCAAAAGGCGCATACACAGCATTGCTACCGAAAAAACGGCATAGCCTACGCCTGCAAGCGAAAGCTCTGTATTTTTTACTTCTGTAAGCAAAACGCCGCTCCAGTCCATAACCGCACCTTCGCCCAAAAATGTTATGCACGCCAGTACGCCGAAAAACACTACTATGCCTTTGGGAACAGCGATTGGTTTTTCGTTGCCCGCACCTTTAAAATTTAAAAAGTGGCGGCTGTAAATTACCGTAAACACCATTACTATAAGGCTGTGTATAGCGGCAATAACTGTTATGCCAAGCCCAGCTTTAGCCAAAAGGCTGAATAAACCTGCACCGGCAAAGCAGCCGACGCTCCATAAAGCGTGCATGCCGCTCATCATACGCTTTTTAGAAGCATTTTCTACGATAACGGCATTAAGGTTCATATTAACGTCTATGCAGCCCATTGCCGCGCCAAAAACCGCAAGAAATACCAGAAAGCCCCAAATATTGCCTAGCAGCGATAAAATTATCAAATCTGCTGCCATAACGGCGATAGCTGTTCGCAAAACTTTTTTGCAGCCGTAACTGCGGCTTAACATACCTGCCAGCGGCATAAAAATAAAAGCGCTGATGCCGATACTTAATAACAGCATGCCCAATATATCGGCGCCAATTTGCAGTTTATCTTTAACTGCCGGTATCATTGGCGCCCATGTGGCAACCGCAAATCCGCTGATAAAAAACGCCATGCGCGCCGCCATCTGCTCTTTTTTGCCTACTTTATAGGCCGATAAATAATCATCTACTAATCCCATTAATTAACCTCCGGTTAAGGTTTGCAAATTCCGCATGGGCTGTAGCCTTTGCTGATTAATTCGGCACGCCGCCCTTTAAAGTTTTCCTTATTTTTAACGCTAATTTTTTCTGCGCCGCTGCAATCAGGTTTATGAAACTTTTTGCTGCCGTTATTTAACACATAGCTTTGTACTGCGTAATCATCGGCAGTTGGGCATACTTTTGGCTTATTGCCGGCAGTTTTTGCCGTTTGCTGCCCTTCTGCCAGTTTGCTTTTGCCGTCTGCATAGTTAATTTCCACGCCCGGCTGTACATTATAACAAAAAACATTAAAGCTTATGCCTGCACCTTTATCCTCTACGGACATTGCCTCCATCTGTACGCCTGACGCCACAAGGTTATTGCCGTTAAACACCGGCGTTACACGGTATAAAACGTGGTTGCCTGTTTCTTTAATATAGTCGGCCACCATATTTTCAAACGGCAGCATGCCGTCTACATTCATATAGCGCGTTCCCGTTATTAAATTGCGTTCGTTCGCATTTTCAGCCGTAAGCTGATAGCCGATTAAATGGCAGCGGTTATAAAGATACTTACCGTCGACAAAATCATATTTTGCCGTCTGCCAGCCGCTCGGCTTAACCTGGCCAATACTGCCGCGCTTTTCCTTGGGCATAGTTTCTTTGGATACATTGGCAAACGCCGTGCCGCAGCGTTTTAAACTATCCAGCGGGCTGTATTTTTCAAATGATTTTTCGGTTAAATCAGCCTCAGTAAAATTTGGTTTATTGCCGTTAATTGCAATAAAGGGTTTGCCGCTGAACGCAGGTACAGAAGCAATACCGGCGGCGTTAACGGAATTTTCTGCCGGTGCGGCGGCATTGCTGCCTTTTTGCCCGCAGCCGCTTAAAACAAGGCTTACAGCCAGCATTAAAGAACAAATTACAGCAAATATTTTTCTCATTTTACGTAAACTTCCTCCGTAATTTTATCGTGGGATGAACCGGCAAAATCATTGCTCTCTTTAAGGTGCCAGTTTTTTAAATCAATGTCAAAATATAAATCCGCCGGGTAAACGCGGTTCCACCTGTACAAAATAATTTTCTGCACTTCTTTTTCATACGGCTTAACGCTGATGTTTTCGGCAAAGCAATAATCATCACTGCCTGCTTTTGCCATAAAATCCTCATCAACGGTTATGCCTTCAAAAGTTTCATCAAACTGGGCGCGGCTGTATGCGTTCATCCACAGTTTATGCGTGCCGCAAAGCTTCAGCAGCCGCGCACGCAAAACCCTGTCCATGCTCTGGCGGCGCGCATTAAACAGCATACCTAAATTGTCATCGGCACAAGCAATTAAAATCATATTTAAATCCTTCCGTGTTGTTCATTATAATCATTATAACTTTTTAAGCGCTCTGCCAACGTACCGGTATGCAGCTCAAAAAGATGATTGTCATAATCATAAAAATACAAAGAACGCCCTTCTCCTTCTATACGGCTGCGCCCTTCCCTAAAGGTTAAGCCAAGAGTTTCAATACGTTTTTTATATTCATCATATTCTTTTTCATCAATTTTAAAAGCTATGTGGTTATAGGTTGTTTCCTTTAAAGATTCCCCCTGCATAATCACCAGCCACAAACCATCAATATCAAAAAATCTTTCCTGCGACAGCGAAAAAGTATTCTTGCCGCTGTCGTATATAACTTTAGCATCAAACAGCAGCTGCAACATAACTGTTGTACGTTCAATATCGTGTACAATAAAAGTAATATGGCTTATTTGCATAAACTGCCTCCTTAAACAAACCATTTTCATCATAGCATTATAAAAAACACTTTGCAAGTTAAGTTTTTAAAAGAATACAAAAATCCCCGGCAGGATTTTCCCACCGGGGACTGGTTATTTACCGTTCAGATATTAGTAGTTTACTTTGCGCAGTTCAAAATATGCTTTCGGATGGTCGCAAACAGGACAAACTTCCGGAGCTTTTTCAGCAATTACAATATGGCCGCAGTTGCCGCAAATCCAAACCTGTTTTTCTTCGCGTTTAAATACACGGTCATTTTCAATGTTGGCAACCAGTGCATTGTAGCGTTCTTCGTGTTCTTTTTCAATTTTACCAACTTCTTCAAACAGCATGGCAATATAATCAAAGCCTTCTTCTTTTGCTACTTTGGCAAATTCGGCATACATTTCGGTCCATTCATAGTTTTCGCCTGCTGCTGCGTCTTTAAGGTTGGTTAAAGTATCGGGCAGGCTGCTGTGTGCTACGCCGCCGCTTGTTAAAAGTTTAAACCAGATTTTGGCATGTTCTTTTTCGTTGCCTGCGGTTTCTTCAAAAATATTGGCAATCTGGTTGTAGCCTTCTTTTTTTGCAATACCTGCATAATAGGTATATTTGTTTCTTGCCTGAGATTCACCGGCAAATGCTGCCTGCAAATTTGCTTCGGTTCTGCTTCCTTTAAATTCCATTGTTCATACCTCCATAAAATAAATTTTATTTGTGCTTCTGCACTTATTATGCTTCTTTTGCCTCAAGCTTCTGGCAATCGGGGCACAATCCATTAAAGACAATATCATGGCTCTGCATTTTAAAGCCGGTTACTGCGGCAACCTTTTCGTCAAGGTCTTCCATGTAATCCATATTCTCTACATTCATAAATTTTCCGCAATGGGAACATTTTATGTGATAATGCTTGGTAAGCATATGGTCAAACCTGTCTGCGCCGCTGGGTACGGAAACCTTGTTTAAAAGCCCGCTTTCCACAAGCGAGTTAAGGTTGCGGTACACTGTTCCCTTACTGATATCGGGATATTCCATGGTTATGCGTTCATAAACCTCGTCAGCCGTGGGATGGTCCGCCAGGAAGCGTACTGCAGCAATGACAAGCTGTCTTTGAATAGTATTACGTTTCATTCTGCCTCTCCCTTCTAACAAAACTTATTCTCAATTACAATTATATACCCAAAAGAAATCTTGTCAAGCAAGTTTACTATTTTTTCACGTATGAGCGGTTTTTACTTTAAAATTACATCATTATTCAGTAAGCGCCTGCTTATCATTCACGTGCGTTTTTAATAAATAATGTTTTTCGTTTATAAGCTTTAGTTATTTAAAAATTTTAAAAACTTTTATTTGATTGCTAATGAGTTTTGGTAGTGATATAATAAATTTGCAGTTAGTCATAAGTAATCAAAGGAGAAAATTAAATATGGAAGCTATTACTTTAAATAATCTGGCTATCGGGCAAAAAGCCACGATTATTACAGTTGGCGGTGAAGGCATTTTGCGCCGCCGCTTTTTAGATATGGGGCTAACCCCAAAAACAAGGGTTATGGTGCGTAAAAGAGCGCCCTTAGGCGACCCTATCGAAATTTTTCTGCGCGGCTACGAGCTGACCCTGAGGCTGGATGACGCTAAAAAAATTACCGTGCAGCCGGAGGAAGCATGAAACTTACATTTGCACTTGTAGGAAACCAGAACTGCGGCAAAAGCACGCTTTTTAACTATCTAACCGGCAGCAACCAGCATGTAGGCAATTTTCCCGGCGTAACGGTACAGAAAAAAGAAGGCATTTTGCTGAAGGACAAAGACGTTACCGTTATTGACCTGCCCGGCATTTATTCCCTTTCGCCTTATACTTCCGAAGAAATTGTTACGCGCGATTTGCTTTTGCGCAACAAGCCGGATGTTATTGTTAACGTTCTTGATGCTACCAATATTGAACGCAGCCTGTATTTATCATTGCAGCTTATAGAGCTTAATACGCCAATGGTAATTGCCCTTAATATGATGGACGAATTGCAGGCAAGCGGCGGCAGTATTGATATTAAAACGCTTGAGAAAAAGCTCACCATACCGGTAATTCCAATAACGGCCAATTCCGGTGCCGGTGTTGATGAACTTATCCGCCGCGCCAAAAACGCCGCTGAAGCTCATCAGCTGCCTGAGCGCCTTGACTTTTGTTCCGGCCCGGCGCATGTGGCAATTCATTCCATCGCCCATTTAATTGAACCTAAAGTACGCAAAAAAGGCTTGCCGCTGCGTTTTTCGGCAACTAAGCTCATTGAAGGCGATGACCTGTTAACCAAAGAACTGGAATTAACGGAAAACGAACAGGATATTATAGGCCACTTTGTTACAGAGCTTGAATCCGCAGCCGATACAGATAAAGAAGCTGCTTTGGCGGATATGCGCTACACCTATATTGAAGAACTGTGCAGCCAGACCGTGCATAAGCCCGATGAAAGCGTTGCCCAGAAGCGTTCTGTAAAAATGGACCGCTACTTAACAAATAAATACCTGGCGATACCTATCTTCCTTTTAACAATGTTTACGGTGTTCTGGCTTACATTTGACGTTATAGGCGCAGAATTAAGCAACTTGCTGGAGCTTGGCATTGCCGCCGTAACAGATGCGGCTGATGCAGGTTTAACAGCAGCCAACGTCAGCGCGCCTATTCACTCGCTTATTATCGACGGCGTATTTACCGGCGTTGGCAGCGTACTTTCGTTCTTGCCAACTATCGTAACGCTGTTCTTCTTCCTTTCTCTTTTGGAAGATACAGGTTATATGGCGCGCATTGCCTTTGTAATGGATATGCTGCTGCGTAAAATCGGGCTTTCCGGTTCATCTTTTGTGCCGATGCTTATCGGCTTCGGCTGCAGCGTACCGGCAATTATGGCAACACGCACTCTTGCCAGTGAGCGTGACCGCAAAATAACAATTATTTTGACGCCTTTCATGTCGTGCAGCGCCAAACTTCCGGTTTACGGTGTTTTTATCGCGGCTTTCTTTGCCGAAAACCGTGCACAGGTAATGATGTACCTGTACCTGACAGGAATTTTAATTGCTATTTTGTCGGGCCTGCTTTTAAAAGCCTTTGTATTTAACGGCCAGCCTGTTCCGTTTGTAATGGAACTGCCTGCTTACCGCCTGCCTACCGCAAGAAGCATCGGCCTGCACATGTGGAGCAAAGCCAAAGACTTCCTGCACAGGGCTTTTACCATTATCTTCCTTGCAAGCATTGTTATCTGGCTGCTGCAAAGTTTTGATACGCGCTTTTACATGGTAGAAAACCCCGCCAACAGCATGCTTGCACAAATCGGCTCTTTTATAGCGCCTGTTTTTGCTCCGCTTGGCTTTGGCGACTGGCGTGCGGCAACGGCATTAATTACCGGCATTACCGCCAAAGAAGTTGTTATAAGCACGCTTTCCGTTCTTACCGGCAGCGGTGATGAGCTTACCGGCAGCGCATTGCAGAACCTTTTCTCCCCGCTTACGGCGCTCAGCTTTTTAACCTTTGCCCTGCTCTACCCACCCTGCGTGGCGGCGCTTGCAGCAATAAAGCGTGAAATGAATTCCGGCATTGCCACTATTGCCATTATGGCTTACGAAATATCTGTTGCCTGGCTGGCAGCCTTTACGGTTTACCATATTGGTTTAATGCTCGGTTTTAACTGATTTATAATAACTGTCAATTCCTAATGTAAGTTTTAAGGCTTGCATTAGGAATTTTTTATTTTGAAAATTATAAAACAAAAACCGCCATACATATTTGTACGACGGTTTTGTAACTAAGTTTTATAACTAATATGAGTTTTATTCTTCAATCATAGGCACGGTGTTGGCCGCATGCTGCATTACATTAATGGTATAATCGGTTTTGCCTTCGGCTTTTAATTTTTCCTGCGCCAGCTGCCATGCTTCTTCAATGGTTGCAACCGGAATCTGCCCTGTTTTTCTTGCAGCTTCAAAGTTTTCGGGTTTGGTTACAAGGTAAACGGTATTTTCGTGGCACAGGCTTGCCAGTACAAAAGCAACATAGAAAGGAATGGAAAATTCTTCACGCAAGGCTTTTTCCATATCCGTTAAATTATCAAAGCGGAAGCTTTCCATATATGCAGGCGGGTCATTAATTTCACGTGCTTCAAGCGCAGCAATTAAAATGCCGCCTTTTTTAAGTGCAAGTGCGGAAGTATCATAAGTTTTGCTGCCCTGATACAGGTTAATGTCTTTCGGGAAACCGCCCGGAGAAGCAATTACCACATCTGCTTTTCCTTTGGCTTTAACGCCCTGAATTTTTAATACTTCTTTAGTGCCTTCCAGCCATGCATCATACCAGTGGCCGCCAACGATTTTGGCAAAATCACCGTCATTATCAAGCACGTTGTTTACCAAAAAGCACGGGTTAATAAATTCGCAGGCAGCGCAAAGTTCTTCATGGAAACGGTTGCCTTCGATATTTGCAGTGCAAACGCCGGGATACACGCCGCCGCCAAATTCATCGGCAAGTGCCAGAGAATGGTGCTTCTGAATGGTTTCTTCACTGGCAACGCCCGGAAGAATGCTTTTGCGGCCGCCGCCGTAACCTGCAAGCAGATGTACGGTAATACCGCCGGTTAAAATTACTTTATCGGCGTCGGTTACATGCTTGTCAATCCATACCGGCACGCCGCGCGGAGTATCGCCTACATGCACGCAGACAGATTCTTTGCTGCTGTGCTGATAAATTTTAATGCGGTCTACTACTTCCTGCCCGCAGACAATTACGTCTTCTTCATGTGTTTGCGGACGGTGCGTGCCCTGCGCAACCACGATGCTGATATCTTCATCGGGAATGCCTGCAATATTCAGTTCGTTAACAATATGAATGAGAATTTGGTCGGTATGCACAAGGCGGGTAATATCGCTGACAACAATTGCTACTTTTTCGCCCTTATTAACGCACTGCTGCAAAGGCTTGCTGTTAATAGGCTCGCGCATTGCTTTTAAAACTGCCGCTTTTACATCAGTAATTTTTTCGCTTTGGTTGCCTTCAATTACCTGCAAAATGTGTTCTTCCGGCAGTGCAACTTCCTGAAATCCGTCACCAAAACCAAATTTAAAATTTTTTAATGCCATAATCATCTTCCTTTCCCCTAAAAAGCATTTATATTAAAAAATTTGCAAACATTAATCAAAAAACGGAATGGTTGCCATGCCGTGCGGAATAATATTAACGGTATAATCTTCCCTGCCAACAATTTTTTCAGCCATTGCCATTGCTTCCTGCAAGGTTGCTACCGGTACGGCGCGCGTTTTGCGTGCTTTTTCAAAGTTTTCCGGCTTGGTTACCAAAATTATGGTAAAACGTTCAGCAAGGCAGCAGGTATAAAAGGCTACATAAAACGGAATGCTGAAACCGTCACGCACATCCTGCTCCATCTGTTTCAAATCGTCATAATGGAAGCAGTTGAAAAATACAGGCGGTTCAGCAATATCCTCACATTCCAGCACAGCAATAATAACGCCGCCTTCTTTTAACGCCATAGCAGCAGGCACATAAGCCTTCATTCCCTGATACAGGTTCATGTCACGCGGAAAACCGCCGCCACTGCTGATTGCAATGTCGGCCTTGGCTTTGGCTTTTACGCCCTGCTGTTTAGTTACAATGCGTGTGCCTTCCAGCCATGCTTCATGCCAGTGGCCGGCGGCAACAGCATAAAAATCGCCGTCAGCATCCATAATGGCATTTACCAGAAAACAGGGATTCAAAAGTGCTGTTGCATCGCACATATCGTCACTTACGCGGTTATCCCAGGTTTTGGCAAGGCAGGTATCCGGGTTTATGCCGCCGCCAATTGTATCGCTTAACGCCATAACATGGTTATGGTTAATTGTTTCGGCAGCTGCAATGCCAGGCAGCACGCTTTTGCGCCCGCCGCCGAAACCGGCAAACAAATGTGGTGTAATACCGCCTGTTAAAATTACCTTGTCTGCCTCGACGGCGCGCTTGTCAAGGTACACCGGCGTACCGCGCCTTGTTGTGCCAAGATACACGTTTTTATCCATATCGTAAGCATCATGGTCATAAATCTTCAAGCGGTTGTACAAATCTTCGCCAACAATAATTTTCTTTTCTTCGTCTGTATTGGCCCTGTGCGTTCCTGCCGCAACAATAACGGAAATATCAGCATCCGGTATGCCGCTGTTGTTAAGTTCTTCCACCACAATAGGCAGATACTCGCTTGTTCTCGTCCACGCGCGCGTTATGTCGCTTACCAGAATTACTACCTTATCGCCCTGCTTTACTACTTCGCGCAACGGCGCAGAACCAACAGGATTGCGGACGGCATCCAGCACAGCCTTTTTTAAGTCGGTTATTTTTTCACCCGGCGCGGCGTCGATAATCTGCAAAACTTTGCTTTCATCAAGCATTACGCTTTGCACGCCTTTGCCGTATTTCAGTTTATATTCCTTCATGCTTCCTCACTTGTCCAAAATAGGGAGCGTTGCCGAGGCATGCCCCATAACGGTAATTGTATAGTCTTTTTTATTTTTTTCAGCAAGGTCAGCCTGCACCATATTCCACGCTTCTTCAAGCGAAGCCACGGGAATCTGCCCGGTAGCACGTACAAATTCAAAGTTTTCCGGCCTTGTTACAAGATAAGTATGCAGCGAATTTACAATGCATCTTGTTTTAAACGCCACAAACGCCGGAATGGAAAAATCGGCGCGTACTTCTTTTTCAAAGCTGAGAATATCGGATTTAGAGAACCAGTCCGTAAAAATGGCAGGTTCTTTAATATCGGGGCAATCCAGCGTCAAAATTAAATAGCCGCCGGGTTTTACTGCAAAAACAGCGTTCATATGGGCTTTGCAGCTCTGGTACAGGTTTATATCTTTCGGGCTGCCGCCTGCCGAAGCGATAACGACATCTGCCTGCTCTTTAATATGCACGCCTGCCATTGCCAAAAGGTCATGGCAGCCTTTTTCCCACGCTTTATACCAGTGCCCGGCAACAACTTCATGCAGGTCGCCTTCCGGGCTGAACACCATGTTTACCAAAAACGCAGGGTTAATTTTTGCGCATACTTCCGTCATATCTTCGTGCAGCGGGTTATTTTCCAAAACACCGGTTTCGCACAGCGGATTGCAGCCTGCACCAACTTCATCAGCCAGTGCCATAGCGTGGTTGTGCATAATGGTAGCGTGGCCGCTTACGCCCGGCATTACAGCTTTTCGCCCGCCGCCAAAGCCTGCCATCGGGTGCAGTGACACGGCGCCGGTAATAATAATTTTATCGGCTTCTGCCACGGTTTTATCAATTAAAATTGGTGTGCCGCGGCTGGTAACGCCAAGGTCAACCAGTTCTGCGTTATTGCGGCAGTCATGCTGATGAATTTTAATGCGGTTTACAATTTCCTGCCCGCAAACAATCACATCTTCTTCCGGCGTATGGGCACGGTGCGTGCCTGTTGCAACAACAATGGTGATATCTTCATCAGGCACGCCGCCTGCATTAATTTCATCAATAACAACAGGCAGAAAATCGGCAGTACGCACAAGGCGTGTAATATCGCTTACAATAACGGCAACCTTATCGCCTTTTTGCACAACTTCCTTCAGCGGAGCGCTTTCAACCGGGCTGCGCAGCGCATTAAGCGTAGCCTCTTTAATATCACCGGCAACGGACGCCTTATTGCCATGAATATCGTACAATATATGTTCTTCCGGCAGCATTACCTTCTGGCAGCCGCTGCCATACGGGAGAGTGTATTCCTTCATTGTTCATTCTCCTTTTTTAATAGTAGTTATATAATTATATTATACACTTCTGCATATAAAAATGAAAGGCAAAGGGCAAATTGTTTTAACGAAAGATTATTTTATAATTTTAGTTGTACATTTTGTAACAGATATGCTATAATATTTTAATAAATTACACTTATCACGGGGATGTACTGGTTTCGACGGGGATAGGTGTGGTATGATAAGCGAGCCGTGTTTCCGTCAGCACGTTAAACGGCGGACGTTTAAAAATAAACGCTAAAAACGATTACGCTTTAGCAGCTTAATGCTACGTCCTTGCGTTTCTTTCCTGCGGAAATGCTCTGGACGCCAACAGCAGGATACTTTAAGGGCTTTTCCCTGAGCCTTTAAGGGAAACCTTTTGGGATAGCAACCGGGCAGCCCGCCGTCAGGCGGCACGGAAGCGAATAATAAAATGACGCCTGCGCTCGGAGAAAGTCATATTGCAATATTTTCGGACAGGGGTTCGACTCCCCTCATCTCCACCAAATGCTATGCAGTCGAACTTTTTAATAACTGCTTATCTTATACATAAAAGGCTGATTACAGAAGAAACTGTAACCAGCCTTTTTTATATTATTTTACTATTTCATACGGCCAGTCCATAATGCCGCCGATATGTTCAATATTTGTATAGCCCATGTCTGCCAACGCCTGCGATGCACGGTGTGCGCGTTTGCCGCTGCGGCAATAAACCAAAATTTCGGCATCTTTATCCGGAAGAACCTTGGCAACTTCTTCGGATTTAGCTTCAATTAAATCAACCGGCAGCAAAACTGCACCCGGAATATGCCCTGCTGCAAATTCTTCCTGCGTGCGCACATCCAGAACAACAATTTTATCATTCTGTTCCATGCGCTGCTTTGCCTGCTGCGGCGTAAGCGTTTTATAAGCTGCGGCAGCTTGCGTTTGCACCGCTTGAGTGCCTTCAGCTGCCTTGGGTGCTTCAGCAATGCATACGGCAGATACTGCAAGTACAACAGCAAATACTAACATTAAAAATTTTTTCATAGTAGACCAGCTCCTTTATTTAAATTTTACTGTTACCTGTTCCGCTCCTTCAAGGCGCGTTCCACTTCGCGTTTAGCGTCGCGCTTTGCCATATCCTGGCGCTTGTCATACAGTTTTTTACCGGTGGCAAGGGCAATTTCTATTTTAATCAGCCCATGCGAAAAATACATTTTTAAAGGCACCAGCGTGTAGCCTTTTTCTTTTACTTTGCCGATAAGGCGGCGGATTTCTGCCTTATGCAGCAAAAGTTTACGGTCACGCAGCGGCTCGTGGTTAAACCGGTTGCCCTGGTCATAAGGGCTGATATGCAAATTGCAGACAATTACTTCCGCACTTTTGGTTATCTGGGCATAGCTGTCCTTCATGTTGGCTTTGCCCGCGCGCAGCGATTTTACTTCCGTACCCGTCAAGGCAATGCCTGCCTCGTAAGTTTCGTGAATAGTAAAATCATGGCGCGCTTTTCTGTTTTCTGCAACAATTTTTATTTTCTTTTCCACTATTTATTCCTCTGTTTTTTCTTTCTTTTGCCGTGTTTGTTCTTACTGTCTTTTAAATATTTATTGCCGCCAATACCGCCCTTGCCGCGTTTGGCAAATTTATCCTTGCCGCCTTTTTTCTTCTTGCCTTTTTTATCAGGCACATCGCTGCGGTAACTTACGGATTTACGCTGTTCGGCAAGCTGCATTTTAATGCGTTCGCGTACGCTTTCGTCTTCACCGGCAAGTATAAAATCTATATTGCGTTCGGCAATATTAACCTGAAAAACCTCAATGCGCACCGGGTCGCCCAAGCGGTAGCATTTGCGCGTATGCGTACCCATCAATGCATAATTTTCTTCAATAAATTCGTAATAATCATCCAGCAGGCTGGAGATATGCACAAGTCCTTCCACGCCGTTTTCCAGCTCAACAAACATGCCAAAGGCAGTAACGCCGGATATTATGCCGTCATATTCTTCGCCGATATGGCCTGCCATGTATTCGGCCTTTTTCAAATCGACGGTTGCACGTTCAGCTTCGGCAGCAGTGCGCTCGCGTATTGATGAATGTTCGGCAATATGGTCGAGCTTGTTAATATATTCGTCCTTTGTTTTTTCTTTCATGTACGGGTCAACCAGCCATTTATGCAGCAAGCGGTGTACAATCAAATCCGGATAGCGGCGTATTGGCGATGTAAAATGCGTGTAATACTCCGCAGCAAGGCCAAAATGCCCGATATTATCCGTTTGGTAAACGGCCTGTTTTAAAGAGCGCAGGGCAACCGTGGAAACCATGCGTTCTTCCGGGCGGCCTTCCATGGCAATTAACGCTTTTTGAAGCGCCAGCGGCTTAATATCTGCAGCTACCGGCATTTTTACATTAAAACGGCTTAACAAAAGCGATAAATCGCGCATTTTTTCTTCATTGGGCTTATCATGCACGCGGTAAACAAAAGGCCATTTTTGCAGGGCCATATGGCGCGCAACCGTTTCGTTGGCCGCCAGCATAAATTCCTCAATGATTGATTCGGCAAGCCCATGCTCACGCTGTACTATTTCCAAAGGCCTGCCCTGTTCGTCCAGAATTACTTTCTGTTCCGGCAGGTCAAAATCTATTGCGCCGCGCGTTACGCGTTTTTTGTGCAGAATAACGCACAGTTTTTCCATTTCTTCCAGCATCGGCAGCGCGTCTTTATATTTTTCCGTCAATTCGGCATTTTTATTGACCAAAATTTCACGCACAATACGGTAGCTTAAACGGTAACGCACATTGATAACGCCGGGGAAAATATCGTAGCTTTTAATATGGCCTTTTTTATCTATCAGCATTTCGCAGCACATTACCAGCCTGTCTTCTCCTGCGTTAAGACTGCAAATACCGTTGGAAAGGCGTTCCGGCAGCATCGGCAGCACTCTGTCTACAAGGTAAACACTGGTACCTCGCTCCTGTGCTTCGCGGTCCAAAATAGTATTTTCGTGTACGTAATAGCTTACATCCGCAATATAAACGCCCAGCGTAAAGTCACCGTTTTCCTGCGGCTCTACATAAACGGCATCGTCAAGGTCTTTGGCATCGTCGCCGTCAATGGTAACAATTAATCTGTCACGCAAATCGTGCCTGCCGTCCAGTTCTGCGGCTTTAATGGTTTTCGGCACGCGTTTGGAGGCTGCAATAACCTGTTCCGGAAATTCCAGCGGCAAATCATACTGCTTTATCAGCGACAAAAGCTCCATGCCCACATCACCTGTATTGCCAAGCACTTCCACAATTTTGCCTTCGATATTGCGGCGGCTGTCCGGAGCCCATTCCGTAATCTCCACAACAACCTTCTGGTTGTTTTTGGCTTCGCCAAAATTGCGTTTTAAAACATATACATCCTGCCCTATGCGTTTATCATCCGGCACTACAAAGCCATAATCGCGGCTGGCTTTAAAAGTACCGACAATTTTATTGTTTGCATGGGTAATAATGCGTATAATTTCGCCTTCGGGCTTATTTTTGTTGCCTCCGCCCTTTTCTACGCGCGCCATAACGCGGTCGTTATTCATAGCGCCATTAAGCAGGCGCGGCGGAATAAACACATCAGGGCGCTCGCCTTTATTATCGGGAATAACAAAGCCAAAGCCCTTGCTTGTAAGCTGAAAGCGCCCAACTACAAGCCCCATACGTTCCGGTAATCCGAATGTGCCGAAACGGGTCTTTATAATTTCGCCGTTTTCCTGCAATTCTTTTAAATCCTGCCAAAAATTGTTTAAATTGCCTGTTATAGGTATTTCTTCAATTAAATCTTCAGCAGTCAGCGGCGCATAACTGCTGCGCCTCATAAACTCCAAAATCTGTTCTTTTCCTTTTTTCATTTTAATCCTCCAGCATCATCTTGGCAGTAGCTTCTGCCGCCACAACACCTTTTTTTGTTATAATTTCGCCATGCATTTCAACCAAACGGCCTTTCTGCTTAACACGCGTTCCCACGCACTTAACCTCCTCGCCTATTTTTAAAGGCTGGCGGTAACGCAGCTCCATTTTTGCCGTGTAAGCAGGTTTGCCTTCCATACAAAACAAATAGTGCCCCATAATTTCATCAAGCAAAACGCTTATTAACCCCCCGTGCATCATGCCGTTATAGCTTTGATGTTCTTCCTTCGGGGTAAAATAAGACACACATTCTTTTTCATCCATTTTAAAAGTCATTTTCAAACCGATAGGGTTCTTTTTGCCGCAGGCAAAACACATTGGATATTCCTTATCTTCAAACATTTATCTTTCCTTTAAAAAAGCAAGTACTTCGTTAAATACTGCTTCCCTTTCTTTATCTAAAGTTAAAATATGGCCGCAATGCTCAAACCATATTAATTTTTTCTTTTCTGATGCGATATTATCATAAATAAACTGCGCGCTCTGCCAGCGTACGGTATGTTCTATTTTACTCTGCATAACAAGGCACGGAACGGTAATGTTCTTTAAAAAGCCGGTTTTACATTTTTTAATAAATTTAAACATGCTTAAAAGCGGCTTTGTCGGCATAACTTCGCTGTGTACGCAATATTCTTCCGGAACATCAAATTCGCGCTGATGTTTTTTTACATAACGGATTAAGAAATGCAAAAACGGAAGCAAAATCTGTCTTTTGTCAAAAACATATATGGGCGCGGCCATAACCACAATTTTATCAGGAACAAGTTCTGCCGCGGCTTTTAAAGTTAACAACCCGCCCATGGAAAGCCCGGCGATATAAACTTTGCTGCAAATGGTTTTTAAACGCATAAACCCGCGCTTAACTTCGTCATACCAGTCGGCAAAAGTCTTTTTTGCCAGAACGGATGCCGGTTCACAGTGCCCGGGCAGCAAAACTCCAACCACAGTATAACCCCTGCTGTGCAAAAATTCACCCAGCAGACGCATTTCTCCCGGTGCGCCGGTATAACCATGTATTAAAAGCACGCCTTCGCTGCCGCCCTTAAAAAAGAACGGTTTTGTGCCAAGTTTAGCCACGTTTAAACCTCCTGATATATACATATCTATTATAGCATATACAAAAAAATCCTACATCTGAAAGGATGCAGGATTTTACAAAAGCTTTGCTTATTATTTTATAAAAATAAAATTACATGCTTAATTTGGCAATTACAAGTGTAATAACGGCAAACAAAATGCCCAAAACAATGGTAGCTTTAGCCATCATTGTATCCATATCATTGCCTTTACCAAAATAACCGCCACCGCCGCCAAAAGCGTCAGACAGGCCGGAACCCTTGCCGGACTGCATAAGCACAGAGCCAATTAATGCTATGCTGACAATAACGTCCAATACACTTAACGCTGTAATCAACTTGGCTTCCTCCTATAACTAAATTACCCTTTTATTTTATCATAACAAAACTTGCGTTACAATAAAATCTTCTGTATCTGGTAAAAAAGCCTGCTTCGCAATGAAGCAGGCCTTTATTTGCCAATTATTTACGCAGGCCGAGCTTTGCAAGGATTGCACGATAACGCTCGATATCCTTAGCCATAAGATAATTTAATAAACCACGGCGCTGACCTACCATTTTGAGCAGGCCACGGCGGGAATGATGGTCTTTTTTGTGTTCTTTCAGATGTTCGGTAAGATATTTAATGCGTTCAGTCAATACTGCGATTTGTACTTCCGGAGAACCGGTATCGCCTTCGTGTCTTGCATTTGCAAGAATAATTTCTTGTTTTCTTTCAGGTGTTAACATTGTAATTCCTCCATTTTTCTGTAATCGCCAGTGCATAGAAACCGCCGGAGCAGCGTATCTCCAAGCAATGGTTCAAAATAATACTTGAAAAGTATATCACATTTTTATGTATCAGGCAACTGTTTTTTATTTGAAAAGTAAGTTTTTATTGCTTTTTGGTCTTCTTCAATCTGCCGGCAAAGTTCTTCCACTCCGCTGAACTTCTTTTCGGCACGGATATATTTATGAAACTGCACCGACATTGTTTTTCCGTATAAATCTCCGCTGCAGTTAAATAAATTAACTTCCAGCCTTGCATGTTCAACGTCGTTAAAAGTCGGGTTATTGCCTATATTGCCCATGCCTTCGTAAATGCTGCCTTCGATAGAAGCCGTTACCGCATATACGCCCGGCGCAGGCACAGCCATTTCGCCGTGCAGAAGTTCAATATTGGCAGTCGGGAAACCAAGTTTGCGTCCGCGCTGCTCGCCATGCACAATTGTGCCGGTAATGGCATAAGCACGCCCCAGCATACGGTTGGCATATTCTATATGCCCTGCCTGTATAAGATTGCGGATGCCGGTGCTGCTGACAACGTTTCCGTTCATTTTTACAAGCGGCCTTACTATAACATCAAAACCGTTTTTTCTGCCGCTGCGTTCCAGCGTTTCCGTTTTGCCGCTGCCCAAAAATCCGTAAGTAAAATTCTCACCAACTACCAAACAGCGGTAATTAAAGCACGCCAGTCTATCCAAGAATTTATCCGGCGACAAGGCGGCAAAATCTTCCGTAAACGGTATATTAATTAAATAATCAACGCCAAAACTTTCAAGAAGTTTTATTTTTTCTTCCGCAGAAATAATTCTTACCGGAACCAAATCGGGACGGATTAATGCCAGCGGATGATTGCTGAAGGTAAAAACTGCCAGCTTAAGCCCGCTGCGTTCTGCGTAATCCTTGGCCGTATTTATTACATCAGTATGCCCAAGATGCAGGCCGTCGAACGTGCCGAGTGCAATAACCGTTGCAGGATATTTATTTTTTAATTCAGCATCCAAAGATGTAATTATTTCCATGAACAACCTCAAATAAGTTCCTGTGGTTTTTCTGCGTGATGCAGTATTTTTACGCCTTTCACTATTCCGCCGTAGGCTTTGCCGATACCGAAAAACTCTCCGCTGCGCCCTTTCAGCCTGTAAAGGCCGTCAGCAGCTTCTGCCATGCTGGTTGCTACGCCCTGCGTAATGCGCCAGGCCTGCCTGTCCGTTAAAACAAGCTCCGGCAAATGCATAACAGAGGTTTCTTCAGGCAGCAAATATTTTTCACCACCGTTTTCCAGTTCCTGCAAAGTAACGGCATCTTCTATTTTAAATCCGCCTGCCGAAGTACGCAGCAAAAAACTCATTGTGCCGCAAACGCCAAGTTTTGCGCATATATCTTCCAAAAGCGTTCTGATGTATGTACCTTTGGAACATTCAACATCAAGCAACGCTTTTTGCGGTGAAAAAGAAAGCAGCTGCAAACGGTAAATAAAAATTTCGCGCTCCTGCCTTTCAACGCTTATGCCCTTGCGTGCCAGCTTGTAAAGAGGCTGCCCGTTAAGTTTTAAGGCCGAATACATTGGCGGCAGCTGTTTTTGCCTGCCGGTAAATTCTGCCAGCAGCGCCGAAAAATCCTCTTTGCTGCATGCAGGCAGGCTGCTGCGTTCCGTAACCGTTCCGCTGTCATCACCGGTATCGGTTTTTACACCAAAAGTAATTTCGGCGCGGTAACTTTTGCGGTCCTCCGCAGCGTATTCCAAAAGGCGCGTTGCCGAACCTGCAAAAACAGGCAGCACCCCGGCAGCATCAGGGTCAAGCGTGCCGGAATGCCCGATTTTTTTAGTGTTCAGCACCCTGCGCAAAAAGCCGATAACATCATGGCTTGTCATGCCGCAGGGCTTTAATACATTAATAATTCCGTCCGTCATAAGGCTTTACCGATAGCTTCAAGCACTTTTTGCCTGGCTTCTGCCAAAGGCAGTTCCACCGTGCATCCGGCAGCCCTGATATGGCCTCCGCCGCCAAAGGACAGCGCTATTTCAGCCACGTCAGTTTTTTGTGAACGCATGCTTACACGCGTAACAGACGGTTCCACAGCTTTAAACAATACTGCTACATCAACACCTTCAATATAACGTGCAAACGAAATAAAATTGTCGGTGTTAACTTCTTTATCGTATAAATCGCTGTTAATTTCAATAGTGCTTACCGCACCGTCATTATAAAAGCTTAAGGTTTGCAGTACCTTGCCAAGCATTTCTATGTTGGCTCTGGTATGCGTTCCGAGCGCGTCCGAAATTTCGTTCGGGCGTGCGCCATATTCCAGCAGTTTTGCTGCCGCACGCATGGTTGCCGGTGTTGTATTGGCAAAGCGGAAAGAACCACAGTCCGTATAAATAGCCGTATAAAGGCAGGTTGCCAAATCTTTATCCGGCGTAACATCCAGCTTTTCCACCAGTGCGCACAAAATTTCGCCGGTAGCTGCGGCTTCCGTATTAAGATATAAATAATCAGCATACTGCGTATTGGAAATATGGTGGTCAATATTAACCATGGCACTATACTTAACAGCCTGTGCAACCTTGCCGATTCTGTCAAGCGAACTTGCGTCAAGCACAACCAAAAGGTCTGTAACAACAGGATTATTTAAATCCGGTTTTACAAAACTGTCAAGCTGCGGCAAAAAGCCAAATGCCTTGGGCACATCATCATCTACCATAACTGTAACTTGCTTGCCGGCTTTTTCCAGTGCCATTTTCAGCGCCAGCGTTGAGCCCAAAGCATCACCGTCAGGGCTCACATGCGGGCACAATACAAAACTTCCGTTTTTTAAAAGCAACCCGGCAATTTCTTCAAGCGTACAATTTTTACTCATGCGGGGTTTCCTCTTGTTTAATTTTTCTCAGCAGTTCTTCAATATGCGCGCTGTATTCCATAGAAGTATCCTTGGCAAAAATCAGTGCCGGTGCAAAACGCAGCCTGATTCTTTTGGCAATTTCCGTACGCATATAGCCTACGGCTTTATTAAGCCCCTGCCATGCTTCTTCCTGGTCTTTTTCCGTTCCGTACAGGCTTACATAGACTTTGGCCAGACTTATATCGTCGGTCAGTTCAACGCCGGTTACGGTAACAAATTTAATGCGCGGGTCTTTAATATCCTGCAGCAAAATTTTGCTGAGTTCCTGCTTAATTGCTTCCTGTAATTTTTCAACTCTTAATCTTGCCATAACAAGTACCTATTAGTCAACGGCAACTTCTTCCATGGAATAAACTTCAAAAATATCCCCTTCTTTAATATCGCGGAATTTATCAAGTGTTATGCCACATTCAAAGCCTGCCACAACTTCTTTAACGTCATCTTTAAATCTGCGCAGGGAGTCAATTTCACCTTCATGAACTACAATACCGTCGCGTACTACGCGTACTTTGGAAGAATTGGTAACTTTGCCTTCCAGTACATAGCAGCCTGCAATAAGCAGTTTGGAAATTGTAATCAGCTGGCGTACTTCCACGCGTCCCTGAATAACTTCTTTAAATTTCGGCGCGAGCATGCCTTTAATAGCTGCTTCAACGTCGTTAATCGCATCATAAATTACCCTGTAAGTACGTACGTCAACCTTTTCGGTTTCGGCAGCCTTGCGGGCATTCGCATCCGGACGGACATTAAAGCCAATGATAAGCGCATTGGCAGCAGATGCCAGCATTACGTCGGATTCGGTAATGGAACCAACGCCGGAATGAACTACTACTACTTTTACTTCGTCATTTTTAATATTGGAAAGCGACGATTTAAGTGCTTCAATTGTACCCTGAACGTCAGCTTTAACAACAATATTCAGTTCCTTCAGCTCACCTTCCTGAATACGCTGGAAAATATCATCCAGGGAAACTTTGGCGTTTTGCTGCATTTCTTCACTGCGGCGTTTTGCAAGGCGTTTTTCGGCAACGCTTCTGGCGGTTTTTTCGTCAGTGCTGTCCAAAATATCGCCAGCCATAGGCACTTCGTTCAGGCCAAGCACTTCAACCGGTGTTGAAGGCAGCGCTTTTTTAACTTTTTCGCCGCGGTCGTTAATCATGGCACGTACTTTGCCGTAAGCAGTGCCTGCAATAATCGTATCGCCGATGCTTAAAGTACCGCGCTGAACCAAAACGGTTGCCACAGGGCCGCGGCCTTTATCAAGCTGCGCTTCGATAATGGTACCGTGTGCAGGAAGGTTCGGGTTTGCTTTTAATTCCTGCATTTCCGCAACGAGAAGAATCATTTCCAGAAGTTCAGGAATACCGGTTTTCTGATGTGCGGAAACCGGAACCATAATGGTATCTCCGCCCCAGTCTTCCGGAATGAGTTCATGTTCTGCAAGCTGCTGTTTAACATGGTCGGGGTTAGCTCCCGGGCGGTCCATTTTATTAATGGCTACAATAATAGGAACCTTGGCTGCTTTGGCATGGTTAATAGCTTCAATAGTCTGCGGCATAACACCGTCATCGGCAGCTACAACCAAAATCGCAACGTCGGTTACCTGCGCGCCGCGGGCACGCATTGCCGTAAATGCTTCGTGGCCCGGGGTATCAAGGAATACAATCTTTTTGCCCTGATAGTTAACCTGATAAGCACCAATGTGCTGGGTAATACCGCCTGCTTCGCGGCTTGTTACATTGGATTTGCGGATAGCGTCAAGCAATGAGGTTTTACCGTGGTCAACATGGCCCATAACCGTAATTACAGGCGGGCGCGGCACACGTTTTGCCGGGTCATCTTCAACTTCCGGAATTTCGGTCGGGTCTTCTTCCGGCGGCAGCGGAACTACTTCTACATCAAATTCCGTGCCTACAAGCTCTGCTGTTTCAAAATCAATATCCTGATTAATAGTAACCATTACGCCAAGCATAAACAAGGCTTTGATAACTTCATTAACTTCGCGTTTAATGAGATTTGCAAAGTCTTTAACGTTAATGCTTTCGCCAACTTCAACACGTGACGGCCTTACAACCGGTGCCTGTACTGCCGGCTGCTGCGGTTTGCTGCTGCCGGGGCGTTTTTTCATCATATGGTCGCGGCTGTGCATGTTGCGGCTGTCGCGGCTTGCATACTGGCCTTTAATCTGCGGTTTTTCATTGCGTTTTTTGTTAAATTGCTGTTTGCCGCCCTGCTGGCTGCCGCGGTTCTGGTTTTCAAAACGGCTTTGCTGCTGTCCTGCGGCACTGCGGTTCTGCTGGGAACCCTGCCCGGACTGCTGTCCTTTCGGTCCGATAAAAATACCTCCCTGCGGGCGCTGAGGACGGTTCTGCTTATTGTTTTTGCCCTGCTGGCCCTGCTGCAAATTACCTTTGCCATGCTGCTGCATCGGCTGATTGTTCTTTTTATGATTTTGGTTATTCTGGTTATTATTGTTTTTAACCTGATTTTGATTGCGCTGTTCGTTATGCGCAGGAGCAGGTTTATTACCGGCGTTCTTCGGTTTGTTATCCTGCTGGAGTTTATTTTTTTCAACCGGTTTAGGCTGATTTTGCACCTGTACTTTAACCTGTTTCTGGGCACTGGCTTTATTAGCGTCATTTTTTGCCGGCACTGCCTTCGGAGCATTGTTCTGTGCTTTTTGCTGCTGAGGCGCAGGCTTTTTCTCTGGCTGAACCGGCTTTTTGGCAAATGCGCGCACTACCATTTCTTTGGCAGCGTCATCCACCGTACTCAAACTTTTAACCTGAATGTTATTTTTTGCCAGTACATCAATTACTTCCTGATTGCTTTTTCCCAATTCTTTAGCTATTTCATATATTCTATGCTTACCCATTCATCCACCTCCAAACTTAATCGTGGCACTTTTTCTGTATCATTGCTGCAAAATTATTATCCGTAATTACAACGGCCGTACGCGGGGATTTACCTATAGCCGAACCTATTTCCGCACGCGAAGGCCCTGTAATAATATTAACACCGGCCGACTTTGCAAGGTATTCCAGTTCCCTGCGGGATGTTTCCGCCGCATCAGAAGCAATCAGCATCAGTTTTGCCTTGCCTCCGTTTAAAGCGCTGCGTACCGCAAAATCACCCGCTGCAACTTTACCTGCCTTTTGCGCCAGCCCCAATGCAAAAGCTACCTGTCTATTGTCCATCGGGCAAATCCTCCAGCAGTTTTGCATAAACTTCTTCCGTTACGGTTTTTTCCAAAGCACGTTCCAGGCGTTTTTCCTTAACGGCTTTTTTTATGCATTCCCGGCTGCGGCAGACATAAGCTCCGCGCCCGGATTTTTTGCCTGTTAAATCAAGCGATATTTCACCTTCCGGAGAACGTACAATACGCAGCAGTGATTTTTTGTCTTTCATTTCACCACAGCCGACACATTTGCGCTGCGGCACTTTTTTAATCTTCTGCTGTTTCATCAGCTTCACCCCCGGCGCTTTCAAAAGGCTCTTCCTTGCTCTGGGTTTCGCTCTTTATATCAATTTTCCAGCCGGTAAGTTTTGCTGCCAGGCGTGCATTCTGCCCTTCTTTGCCAATGGCAAGAGAAAGCTGGTAATCGGGCACAACTACACGGCAGATTTTTTCAGTTTCCAGAATTTCCGTGCTTACAACCTTGGCAGGAGATAATGCGTTGGCAACATACTGAGCGGGGTCATCGCTGTATTTTACAATATCAATCTTTTCGCCGCGCAGCTCGTTTACAATAGCCTGTACGCGCATTCCCTTCTGACCTACGCAGGCGCCTACCGGGTCGATGTTTTCGTCTTTGGTGTAAACTGCAATTTTGGAGCGCATGCCCGGTTCACGTGCAACAGATTTAATTTCCACCAAACCGTCATGAATTTCCGGTACTTCCAGTTCAAACAAACGTTTCAAAAGGCCGGGATGGGTTCTGGAAACCATAATCTGCGGGCCCTTGCTTGTTTTGCGTACCTCTAAAATATAGGTTTTCATTCTGTCATGGTATTCGTAAATTTCACCGGGAATCTGCTCGCCAACCGTTAAAACAGCTTCTGCTTTGCCCAAATCAATGTAAACATTTCTGTTTTCCATACGCTGAATAACGCCGGTAACAATGTCGTTTTCGCGGTTATAATATTTTTCAAACACCATACCACGCTCTGCTTCGCGGATACGCTGAACAACAACCTGTTTTGCGTTCTGTGCGGCAATGCGGCCAAAGTTTTTCGGCGTTACTTCGATTTCCACAATATCATCAAGTTCGTAGCGCGGGTCAATTTTACGTGCATCTTCCAGAGTAATTTCATTAGCACTGTCTTCAGCGGTTTCAACAACATGCTTTTGTGCATATACATGCAGCTCGCCGCTGGTTCTGTTTAAATCAACACGTACATTCTGATTGCTGCCAAAATTCTTTTTATAAGCAGTTACCAATGCTTCTTCAACAGCTTCAAACAAAATAGAAGGCTCAATGCCTTTTTCCTTGCCTAATTCCTGCACAGCCATAATAAAATCTGCGTTCACTTTTCTTACTCCCCCTAAACCTTAAAAATCTATGTGCGGCCTGATCATGGCAATCGTTTTTCTTTCAAATACAACCGGATTCTTGCTTTCGCGTCCTTTAAGAACAGGTTTGGCACTGATGGTATTTTCATCATGCGCTGTCAGAACTGCAACTATTTCTTTGTTCTTTTCCCAAGGCGCAAAAAATTTAATATCCACTTTTTTGCCGTAGAAACTTTCAAAATCCTTGTCTTTTTTAAGCGGACGGTCAATACCCGGTGAAGAAACTTCCAGATAATATTTATCTCTGATAGGGTCACGCGCGTCCAAAATTTCCGTCAGCTTTTCACTTACCATCTGGCAGTCATCAATCTCGATGCCGCCCGGTTTATCAATATAAATACGCAGATACCAATCTTTTTCACGCACATATTCAACATCAACCAGCGAAATATCTGTTCCCTGCAAAATTTCTTCGGCCATGCCGCTTACCAGTTTTTCAATCTCTGCACTCTGCATAATTCACCTCCGCTTTTTCTTAACCCTAATAAGAGGAAAGAGCGGGTAAAATACCCACTCTCTCAAAAGAAGTCATAATTTTTCTTAATATATTATACCATTATATGCCTTTAAAGACAAGTTATTTGTATCATTTTAAACATTAAAATTAACAAATCAGCCTTTTAAATACGCCAGAATTTCTTCGGCATTGGTATCGGGCTTTGCTTTCGGATAAACTTTTTCAACAACACCGTTTTCATCAATTACAAAAGTGCTGCGTACAACGCCCATGCTTACTTTGCCGTACATTTTCTTTTCCTGCCATACGCCGAAAGCCTCAATGGCTTTACGCTCCTGGTCGCTTAACAAAATAAAAGGCAGTTCCTGTTTGGCTGCAAAATTGCTGTGCGATTTTACGCTGTCTTTGCTGATGCCGATAACTTCCACACCAAGATTTTTATATTCGCCGTAATTGTTGCGGAAAGCACAGGCCTGGCGAGTACAGCCCGGCGTAGAATCTTTCGGATAAAAATATACAACTACTTTTTTGCCTGCAAAGTCGTGCAGCGATACCAAATTGCCGTCTTTATCTTCCAAAGTAAAATCAGGCGCTTTCATTCCTGCTTCGAGCATTCTTTATTCCTCCTCTAATCTGAATATATCTGAATTTAAAACATTTTATGCTTTCAAGCTTGCAATTGCTGCGGCAGTATTTTCTGCACCGTAAACGTAGCTGCCTGCAACCAGAATATTGGCACCGGCTTCGCGTACAATTTTGCTGGTTTCGGCATTAATGCCGCCGTCAACCTGTATATCACATGCCAGGCCTTTTTCATCAATCATTTTACGCAGCGCCGCAATTTTTGGCACAACGCTTTCTATAAATTTCTGCCCGCCAAAGCCTGGGTTTACCGTCATTAAAAGCACCATATCGGCATCGCTCAAAACTTCCTGCACCATGCAGAGCGGTGTTGCAGGGTTAAGTGCCACACCGGCCTTTATGCCCTTGCTTTTAATATATTGCAGACAGCGGTGCAAATGTTTGGTTGCTTCTGCATGAACAACAATCATATCCGCACCTGCTTTGGCAAAATCATCAATATATGTTTCAGGATGTTCTACCATTAGGTGGCAGTCAAAAAACATATCCGTTACTTTACGGATTTTGGTTACAACGGGAGCGCCAAAAGTAAGGTTAGGCACAAAGTTGCCGTCCATAACGTCGATATGAACCCAATCTGCACCGGCTTTTTCGATTTTTTTAATTTCGTCCGCCAAAAAGGCAAAATCAGCAGATAAGATAGATGGTGCTATTTTAATCATCTTTTACCACTCTTTTCTTTCAGTAATTTTATTTCGTCTAAAATTGCAAGATAAGATTCATAACGGCTTGCGGCAATTTTACCTTCTTCTACCGCATTTTTCACGCCGCAGACCGGTTCATGCGTATGCGTGCACGGAACAAATTTGCAGCCGTGCTCAAAATTCTTAAATTCACGGAAATACTTATAAAGCTCGCGCGCGTCGATATTTTCTGCCAGCAAATTGCCAAAACCGGGTGTATCGGCAAGGTAGCCGCCGTTAAAAGACAGAAGCTGAGCATAACGTGTTGTATGCCGCCCGCGCCCGATTTTTTCACTTACCTTGCCTGTCTGCAATGCTATGCCGGGCTGCAGGGCATTAAGCATTGATGATTTACCGACACCGGACGGCCCGGCAAATGCGCTGATTTTACCGTTTAAATATTCTTTCAGCGCTTCAAGCCCTGTTCCGTTAAAAGTTGATACAGTAAAAACAGTATAGCCTGCCTTACGGTAAACTCCGGCAATTTCTTCAAGCTGCGCTTCACTTACAAGGTCTGTTTTATTAAGGCATAAAACGGCTTCAATACCGGCACGTTCGGCAAACGCCAGCATTTTATCTGCCAGCAGACAGCTGAAATCCGGGTCTGCGCAGGCAAAAGCTATTACAATGCAGTCAAGGTTAGCCATTGCCGGCCGTTCCATAAAATTGCGGCGCGGCAAAATAGTCTTAATCATGCTTTCGCCGTCAGGATTTTTCTCAAACTCAACCATATCTCCCGTAACGGCAGAAAAACGCACCTGTTTCATTTTACCCTTTATTTTGCAGGTAACAAGTTCTTTATCAGGCGTTTCCACATAATAATACCCGTTAAAATTTTTTATAATGCGGCCTGCTGTCAAAGCTGTTTCTCCTCTATAAGTTTATTGTCACAGTAGAATCTTGCCACGGCACTGCCGCTTACTTCAACTTTCTGGCGTATGCGCACGCCTTCACGCTTGGTGCCTTCATAAACTACTTTTTCGCCGTCGTCATCAACCACAACAATTTTTACTTTTTGTTTTTTCGCTCCGTCAGGCACTACAAATTCGGCGTATTTATTCTGAGATGCCGTACCGACGCCGTCAGAAACACGCAGCACAACATCAGTGCTGTTCAAAACTTTGCTGCCTTCTTTAGGCGTAATGCTCAAAACAGTACCGGCAACTTTTTTGCTGCCCACGCTTTGTGCGGTAATGTTTTTAAAACCGAGTTTTTCAAGTGCTGTCATAGCTTCGCCTGATGCTTTGCCAACTACGGAAGGAATGGTAACTTCTTTCGGTTTTTCGGAAATTACAAGATTTACTTTTTCACCATGGCGTATTTTTTCGTTAGCTTTAGGGGTTTGTTCAATAACAAGCCCGCTGCCGTCTTCGCGGAAAACTGTTTCTACTTTGCCAAGCGTCAGTTCTTTGCGTTCTATCATTTTGCGTGCGTCGGCAAGATTTTTACCTGCAAGGTTTGGTACTTCCACCATTTCAATGCCTTTGCTTACAGTTAAATAAACGGCGCTGCCTTCCTTGCGCATTTCATTCCCGGCAGGGTCCTGCTCAAGCACAAGCCCCGGTGTTACTTTATCGTCGTAGGCTTCTTTCAGGGTTATGCTGAACCCTGCATTTTCCAGTATCTGCTGCGCTTCAACAACGGTTTTGCCGGTTACATCCGGCACTTTTACAGTTTCACGGCTAAACACATTGCCTATAAGCAGAAATACTGCCGATAAAACAACTACCACAGCCGCAAGCATAATTTGCTGATGCCGTGTAAGCTGGGTTTCTTTCATTTTTTGCAGCCAGCTTTTTTTAGCTTTCGGTTTTGCAGGAGCGGCAGGAACCGTCATTACAATGGTTTCTTCCGGAACTTCCGTTTCATCTGTAACCAGTGCATATTTTTCTTTAACTTCATCAACAAAGCTGTCTGCTTCGGTGTAATCCTCCGCTTCGCCGTTTTTCTCCATTTTATTTTTAATGGAATTTAAGTCCTGGCGCATTTCTTCCGCGCTGGCGTAACGCTTGGTTAAATCTTTGGCAAGCGCTTTATCTATTACATGCTGCAAACATACCGGCAGCCCATCAACGTAAGTACTGAGCGGCGGCGGCGTTTTTTCAACATGCATCATGGCAACGGCAACTGCCGTATTGCCGTCAAACGGCACATGCCCCGTAAGCATTTCATAAAGCACAATACCCAAAGAATAAATGTCGCTCTGGGCAGTTACAGGCTTTCCGCTTGCCTGCTCCGGAGATAAATAATGCACCGAGCCAATTACTGAATTGGTATACACCATCGTCATATTGCTTATCATTCTGGCAATGCCAAAATCAGCAATTTTGGGGTGCATGTTTTCTGTTATTAAAATATTGTGCGGCTTAATATCACAGTGAATAATATTGCGCCTGTGCGCATGGCTTAACCCTGCTGCAATATCTTCGGCAATACAAACAGCCTTATAAGGCGAAAGCCGTCCTTTTTCTTCCAGCAGGTCTTTTAAGGTTTTGCCTTCCACATATTCCATAACGATAAAAGACTTGCCTTCTTCTTCGCAAACATCAAAAATATTTATGATAGAAGGGCTGGAAAGCCGTGCAGCCGACTGAGCCTCATGCTTAAACTGGTTAAGAAGCGTTTTGTCGTCATTGAACTGGTCGCGCAGTATTTTTATAGCTACCTGCCTGTTAAGCAGCAAATCTTCAGCCAGATAAACTTCGGCCATTCCGCCTGAACCAATGTGACGCAGGATTTTATAACGTTGTTTTAAAATTGTTCCGTTGTTCATTTATATCTCCTCCGCACAAAAGTCTATCAAAATCACCGAAACATTATCGCGCCCGCCATTATTAAGCGCAAGTTCAATTAAAGCATCCGCCGCTTTTTCCGTATTTTCTTCCTTCAAAACGGCGGCAATTTCATCATCGGCAGCCATGTCCGAAAGGCCGTCACTGCACAAAAGCAGCCTGTCGCCCAGCTCTGTTTCAAAGCTGAAAACATCTGAATCAAGCCCTTCATCCGCACCGACTGCCCTTAAAATTACATTGCGCTGCGGGTGGCGGCGTGCTTCATCAGTCGTTATATCGCCTTTGCTTAAAAGTTCAGCCACATAAGAATGGTCCTGAGTTATCTGCTTAAGCAGGCCATTGCGCCATAAATACAGGCGGCTGTCGCCAATATTTAAAGCATAGGCCTTTTTGTCTTCCGCCAGATACACGGCAACCAGAGTTGTGCCCATGCCTTCGTAATCAGGCATTTTGCATACCAGGCTGCGCAGATGGCTGTTAGCTTTGGAAGCAGCTTCTTTTAAAGCCGTACACAGAGCTTCTCCGGTAAGCCCGGCAAAATTCTTTTTTTCTTCTTTTAAAACTTTAATTGTTTCCACGCTGGCAATTTCACCGCCGGCATAACCGCCCATGCCATCAGCGATGGCAAACAGTTCCGGTCCGTCCGTTAATAAGGCATCCTCATTAGCAGTACGCACAAGGCCGATATTTGTTTTACTGACCGCTATCATACAGCGCCCCCTGAATAAATCACTTGTTATCGTTAAACTTCGCCCGCAGCTGTCCGCAGGCTGCATTAATATCTTTGCCCATCTCCTTGCGGATGGTGGCATTAATTTTATTTTTCTGTAAAATTCTTAAAAATCCTTCAATACGTTTTGCTGTTGGTCGTTCAAAACCTTTCTCCGGTACCGGATTGGCCGGAATTAAATTTACCGATGCGTGCTTAAATTTTAAATAATTACTTAAGAGCTGCGCATCCTCCGGGCTGTCATTTTTATCTTTTATTAAAATATATTCATAAGTTACCTGCCTGCCGCTCATGCGCGCATATTTTTCGGCAGCGGCAATGACCTCCGGAAACGGAAAGCCTTTATTAACAGGCATCAGCTGCGTGCGCACATCATCTTTTACAGCATGCAGCGAAACAGCAAGATTAATAGGTATATTTTCTTCTGCCAGCCTTTCAATGCCCGGTATAATTCCGCAGGTAGAAACCGTCATATTACGGTAACTCATAAACGCCGCATCCTCACGGTGCAGGAATTTTAAAGCACCCGTAACCTCATCATAGTTAAGCATCGGCTCGCCGCTGCCCATTACTACAACGCGGCTTACCTGCTGCGGGGCTATCATGGCGTTAAACAAATAAACCTGCATGATAATTTCCGCACTCGTTAAATTACGCACGCAGCCGTTTAAACCGCTGGCGCAGAAAGCACAGGCCATAGCGCAGCCAACCTGGCTCGACACGCAAACGCTGTAACCGTAATCGTGGTGCATTAAAACAGTTTCCACGGAATTGCCGTCCTGCAATTCAAGCAGCAGCTTTTCCGTAAGCCCGTCCGACGACTTCCAGCGCGTTAAAATATTTATGTTGGCAGGCATAACCGTAAATTTTTCATTTAAAACGGCAATATCTGCCTTGGAGAGATTGTGCATCTCCTCAAATTTAAAAACACATTTTTTATAAAGCCACTGGTAAACCTGCGAAGCACGGAATTTTTTCAACCCTGCTGCCACAAACTCCTGCTGCAAATCTTCCGGCGTTAAGCCAAAAATTTCTTTTTTCATAATCACAGCTCCTTGCGGCGCATTACGCAGATATAAAAGCCGTCAACATTATCACGCTGCGGCAGAAGCTGCAGCTCATTAATTGTTTCACCGGTCAGCGGATGCCTGAACCCGGCGTATTCAAATTCCGTATTGGCATTTAAAAACTCACTGACAAGCAGGTTATTTTCTGCCTGCTCCAAAGTACAGGTACTGTAAACAAGCCTTCCGCCCGGTTTTACGTAACGTGCTGCATTTTGCAGAATGGCTTTTTGCAGCGGCGGAAATACTTTCAAATCTTTTTTGTTTTTACGCCAGCGTGCTTCTGCCCTGCGCCTTAATACGCCAAAACCGCTGCAAGGCGCATCCACCAGAACACAATCCGCACTGTCTGCCCATTCCGGTTTAAATACAGAAGCATCCATCAGCACGGGTTCTATAATATTTATGCCAAGCCTTACGGCATTTTCTTTAATTAACTCCATTTTATGCGGATGAATGTCACAGGCATAAATTTTACCCTTATTTTGCATCAGCTGAGCCAGGTGAGTTGTTTTACCGCCCGGAGCAGCACACAAATCAAGCACCGTCATACCCGGCTGCGGGCATACTGCATGCGCAACAAGCATGGAGCTTTCATCCTGCATATAAAAAGCATCAGGTGCTTTTTCCATTAAAGCATTAAGCCCTGCGGTTTTGGTGCAGATTATGCCTTCCTCGCACCATTTGGAAGGAACTGCTTCAAAGCCTGCTGCCTGCAAAACTTCCAAAAGATTGCTGCGTGTTGTTTTAAGCGTATTGGTTCGCAGGCTTAAAACAGGCGGCAAATTATTGTAATCCAGTAATTTTTCTGTTTCTTCTTCGCCAAACTGCTTTAACCAGTGCTTAACAAGCCACAGCGGATGCAGTTTTGTTAAGGCAAGGTTTAAAGCTGCATCGGCAGATTTATCGGGAAACAGCAAAGTTCCCGCTTCCCTGCCGCGTACGGCAGAACGCAGAATGCCATTTACAAATTTTGCCGCACCGGCGTGGCTTGCGGCTTTGGCAAGTTCCGTACTTTCATTGCATGCTGCCGAAGCCGGTACTTTATCAAGATAAAAAATCTGATAGAGCCCCATGCGCAAAATATTTAAAATTACCTTGTCAATTTTTGCCAGAGGCCTTGCCGATAACTGCGACAAAAGCCAGTCCAAAGTACCTTTTGCTTTTATGGTACCATAGACCAGCTCCGTAATGAATCTGCGGTCCCTGTCATCCGTTTTTTTAGTGCGCAGGGTTTTGTTAAGGGCAATATTGGCATAAGCGCCGCCATCAATAACGGCACAAATTACTTCAAGCGCAATCTGCCTTGCAGTATCTTTTTTTATTTTTTTATTTGCCTGTCTTTTTTCTGTCATCTGCTTCCTCTGTATCTAAAAAGTCTAAAATAGCTGCTTCTACTTTCTTAATATCAACCCGTGTATTAAAACATGGGCCAAACGGCCTTTCGTTTAAAACGCCTATAACCGGCAGCGGAAAAACATCCTGTATGCCGCTGGTTAAATCGCGCTCGCAGGCAACGGCAATTATTGCTTTCGGACGTATTTCTTTTACCATCTGCCTTGCCAAAGTGCCGCCTGTTGCCACGCCCATGTGAATTCCGTATTTATGTGCCAGCCCAAGCATTCCGCCGACACAGCAGCGTCCGCACTGACGGCAGTTTTCGATATTGCGCGTAATTTTATGGGCGCAGGTATCAAGCTGAATGCAGTGCGGCGTTAAAATCATAATTCTTGATGCCGGCACTTTTATTTTATGCTGGCGTACCAGATGATTGCTTACTTCAATAAAAGACTGTTCTATTCTCTGGCGCGGTATGTTAAAAATGCGCCCCAGCCCAACAGCAAAGGGAAACAGCATATTAACGGCCTTCCATGCCCAAAAATAAAATGTTTTGATGATTGGAAAGCCTAAAATTGCAAGCACAATAGCACTGACAGCTGCCAAAAGTGCTATTGCAACCACAATGCCAACGCTGCCAAAAAGCACCGGCAGTGTGGAACTGATTTGTGCAAGCCCCGGCAAGGCCACGCGCCAGCATAAGTAAATAAAAACCGCTCCCAAAAAAGCACTGGCCAATGTCAGCGAAACAAATATGCGTTTTTTCGGTTTCAAAACACTTTCCATTGCTTTACTTACCTCAACCTAAAATATCACCTTTATTAATGCCGCGGCCATTGCAGAACACCGCAGCAGGCATACGTTTTTTCGATTCCGGCTGTACTTCGGTAACAAGAAGAACGCCGCTGCCGCAGGCAACTTTAAAGCCGTTTTTTAAAACTTCGGTAACTTCCCCTGCTTTGCTGCCGCTGCCACTGGCAACTTCCGCACGCCATATTTTAAGTTTTTTGCCGCCGGGCAAATTAGTAAACGCACCCGGAGCAGGGTTAAAGGCACGTATTTTATTATGAATCTCCGCCGCAGGCAGGTTCCAGTCAATGGCTTCCATATCGCGCGTAAGCAAATGTGCGTAAGTTGCTTCAGCATCATTTTGCTTAACTGGCGTAATTTCGCCGCGTTTTATTTTTTCAACTGTTTCAAGCAGCAGTTTGCCGCCAATTTCCTTTAAACTGTCATGCAGTTCGCCCATGGTCATTTCCGGCGTAATCTCAACTTCCGCTTTTGCAAGCATATCGCCGGTATCCATGCCGATATCCATCTGCATAATTGTTACGCCGCTTTTGGTTTCGCCGTTTAAAATTACATAATGTATCGGTGCAGCCCCGCGGTATTTAGGCAAAAGCGAAGCATGCACGTTTATGCAGCCGTACTTCGGCATTTCCAGAATTTCTTTCGGCAAAAACTGGCCAAAGGCAGCTACCACAATTAAGTCAGGCGCAAGGCCACGTAAAAGTTCAATAACTTCCGGCATTTTTACGCGCTGAGGCTGGTAAACTTCATAGCCTTTTTCAAGCGCATATTCTTTAACCGGCGTCATAAGCATTTTCTGCCCGCGTCCTTTGGGCCTGTCAGGCTGTGTAAATACACCAACTATTTCATCTGTGCCCTGCTCTGCCAGCGCCTTTAAACTGGCAACGGCAAAATCAGGGGTTCCCATAAATACTATACGCATCATTACTGCTCCCCGTCAAAATCCTTCGGCATCAGCACTTTGGCCTTGTCAATAAACAGCACTCCGTCCAAATGGTCAAGTTCGTGCTGAATACAAACTGCCAGAAGCCCGTCTGCCTTAATAAGCATTTTACGCCCTTTGCGGTCATAATATTCGCAATGCACAATTTCCGCGCGTTCCACTTCGCCTTCGTAATCAGGCACGGAAAGACAGCCTTCCGGCCCAACGGCAGAACCTTCACGGTAAGTAATAACAGGGTTGATAAGCTCAATCAGCCCTTCGCCAACATCAATAACAACAATGCGTTTTAAAACGCCAATCTGCGGCGCCGCAAGCCCGACACCGTTAGCGGCATACATGGTTTCTGCCATATCGTCCAAAAGACGCAGAGTTTTTTTATCCATGCGTTCAACTTCCTGTGCTTTCTGGCGCAGCACAGGGTCTCCGGCAACAAGTATTTTTAATTTACTCACAGTATCCTCCTAAAATTCGCTCTCATAATAATTATTATATCACAAAAAATGTTATACGGGCAATTTTACAGCACATTAAACGGGTCAACGTCAAAATAAACATTTTTCATGTCACGGTACGGCGACTGCCATAACGCTGTTTTAAATATATTTATCTGTGTGCTTTTTACCAGCACGTTAACACGGTATAAATCGCGCACTTTGCCAATAATACCGGCAAATGGGCCGAATACTTCCGCATCCGTATTTTTTGCCTGCTGCTCCAGAAAATCAGCTATTTCCTTAGCCGTCCCGTTAGCGCGTTCTTCGTTTTTATCCCATACAGTTATTTTCAAAAACGCCGCATAAGGCGGATAGTTAAGTTCCTTACGCCGCAGCAGTTCTTCTTTTGCAAAGGTATCGTAATCCTGCGCCGCCGCAAGATGGACAGTCCGGTTATCCACATCGTACACCTGCAAAATTACATGCCCCGGTTTATCGCCGCGCCCCGCACGCCCTGCGGCCTGTGTAAGCAGCGAAAACGCTCTTTCGTAAGCACGGAAATCCGGCATGTTCAGCATGGAATCTGCCGAAAGCACGCCGACAAGCGTAACATTTGGTATGTCGTGCCCTTTGGCAACCATCTGCGTACCAATCAGCACATTATACCTGCCGCTTAAAAAAGCATTTAAAATTTCTTCATGTGCAAATTTGCGCAGCGTGGAATCCTGGTCCATGCGCAAAACTTTTACTTCCGGCAGCGCCGCAATCTGTGCTTCTGCTTTCTGCGTGCCGGTGCCGAAAAATTTTATGCGCCTGCTGTGGCATTTGGGACATTCTTCCGGCACTGGCATGGTGTTGCCGCAGTAATGGCAGCGCATGGCTTTTCCTTCTTCGTGGTAAACCAAAGCCACGGCACAGTGCGGACACATAATGGTTTCACCGCAGTCACGGCACATAACAAAAGTTGAATAACCTCGGCGGTTTAAAAGCACAATTGCCTGCTCTCCTGCCGCAGCAGTACGCACAAGCTCCTGCTGCAAAGTGCGTGACAGCACCGAAAAATTCCTTTCCTGCAATTCTTTGCGCATATCAACAATTTGTACCTTTGGCAGCGGCTGGCCATTTGGGCGGCCAGTTAAACGCAGATGCTCAAACCGCTTCATTATGGCGTCATAATAACTCTCTATTGACGGCGTTGCGCTGCCTAAAACTAACGGTAAATTAAAATATTTTGCCCTGTGCAGTGCTACTTCACGGGCATGATAGCATGGCCTTTCTTCCTGTTTGTAGCTCTGGTCATGTTCTTCATCAATAATAACAAGACCTAAATTTGTAAAAGGCGCAAAAACAGCCGAACGCACGCCTATTAGAATCTGCGCTTCATTATTGCGTATTTTATAAAAAACATCTGCCCTTTCGCTTGCCGATAGTTTACTATGTACAACGGCAATGCAGCCCTTAAACCAGCTTTGAAAACGCTTTACTATCTGCGCCGTCAGCGCAATTTCCGGCACAAGTACCAGCACCTGGCGTCCTTCCGCAAGCGCTTTTGCCGTTAAATTAAGGTAAACTTCCGTTTTGCCGCTGCCGGTTACGCCCTGCAACAAAAAAGTTTCCTGCCGTTTTTCTGTAATTGCTTTGCTTACGGCTTCAACAGCCTGTGCCTGTTCTTCCGTTAAATCAAAACTTTGTTTTAAAGTGTTATTACCGGCATAGCTGTTGCGCAAAACGCGCTGCTCTCTGCGGCTGCACCACTCCTTTTGCAACAGGGTACGCAAAACAGCAGCACTTACACCTGCTGCTTCCAACTCCTTTGCGCTCAGTTCACGCTCTGCCTGCGCCAAAATTTGCAGCGCCGCCATCTGCGCCTTAGCGCGGTTGCTGCCTTCAGCCAGCGCCAGCCTGCCGCTTTCCGTTATGGCATAACAATACTGCATTTTTTCTTTCAGGCGGTTTTCCAGTTCGTAATATAAAAGCCTGCCGTTTTCATCATAAACAGCATGGCGCTTTATACTGCTTTTACCGGGAATAAAAAGGCGCATTGCTTCTGCCAGCGGGCACATATAATATTCTGCAAGCCAGCGGGCTGCTTCCAGCATTTCATCGTCAAACCACGGCTCAGTGCCTATAACAGCCTGAACCTCTTTATATTTTTCAGGCTCCGGCAAATCGCTGCCTGCTTCGCCAACAACAAAGCCTTCCGTTGTCTGGCGCGCAAAAGGCACAATTACACGCCACCCTGCGCCTATATAGCAAAACTGCGGCGGCAAAGCGTAGGTAAACTGCTTGAACAAATTTTTAACAGGTAAATTTATTGCTACGTTAACGTATCTCATACAAAACTCCAACTAAAACTTTACCTATTTATTTTACCATATCCTGACAAATACTTTAATAAAAAAACTGCACCTCCTAAAGTCTAACTTTTGGGGTGCAGTTCAGCACAGTTAAAATTTTAAATTTTACAGCCCGGCCTGTTTTCTTAAAGTTTCTGCCTTATCGGTATGTTCCCACGGCAGGTCTACATCTGTACGGCCAAAATGCCCGTAAGCAGCAGTCTGCTTGTAAATCGGGCGCAGCAAATCCAGCGTTTTGATAATGCCGGACGGGCTGAGAGAGAAGTTCTTTTTAATAAGTTCGGCAATTTTGTCGTCGTCAATTTTGCCGGTGCCGAAAGTATCTACCAAAACGGAAACAGGCTGTGCAACGCCAATGGCATAAGCAAGCTGAATTTCGCATTTATCGGCAAGGCCTGCGGCAACAACGTTTTTAGCTACATAACGTGCTGCGTAAGCCGCACTGCGGTCTACTTTCGTGGGGTCTTTACCGGAGAAAGCACCGCCGCCGTGACGGGCCATGCCGCCGTAAGTATCAACTATAATTTTACGTCCGGTAAGGCCGCTGTCGCCCTGTGGGCCGCCAATAACGAAACGGCCGGTCGGGTTGATGTAATATTTGGTTTCGTCATCAAGCATTTCTGCCGGTACAACCGGTTTTACAACAAATTCCATAATATCGCGGCGGATTTGTTCCAGAGCAATTTCCGGAGCATGCTGCGTGGAAATAACAATCGTATCAATGCGTACAGGTTTGCCGTCGTCATATTCAACGGTAACCTGGGTTTTTCCGTCCGGGCGCAGGTAAGGCAGAACGCCGGTTTTGCGCACTTCTGCAAGGCGGCGGGAAAGTTTATGTGCCAAAGAAACAGGCAGCGGCATATATTCCGGGGTTTCGTTAGTAGCATAACCGAACATCATGCCCTGGTCACCGGCGCCTACTTCGTTCTCATCGGCCTTGCCTTCTTTTGCTTCCAGAGATTTATCAACGCCAAGCGCAATATCAGGCGACTGTTCGTCAATGGAAATCAGCACGCCGCAGGTATTGCCGTCAAAGCCATATTTAGCACGGTCATAACCGATATTGATAACGGTTTCGCGCGCGATTTTAGGAATATCAACATAGCAGCTCGTAGAAATTTCGCCGACAACATGAATCTGCCCGGTTGCAACTACAGTTTCGCAGGCAACACGGCCATGCGGGTCCTCTGCCAGAATAGCATCAAGCACAGCATCAGAAATCTGATCGGCAATTTTATCAGGATGCCCTTCCGTAACAGATTCGGAAGTAAATAATTTTCTCATTCTGTTCCTCCTTATGTAAATAAAAAAGCGCCCTCTGTGAGAGCGCCGCTGATTGTACCGACATTCTCATCTCTCGATTAACTCGCAGGACTTAGCACCGTTTGCATTAATGCAATGGTTGCTGCGGTTTCATTGGGCCAATCCCTCCACCAGCTCTTGATGAGTAATATTAAGTTACTATGATATTATATCCAATTTATGTAAAAAAGGCAACAATTATTTCCTTAAGCGCAGAACGGTGTTCAAAAGTTCTTCCGCAACGTCGTATTTGCTCATCTGCGGCAATTCTTTAATGCTGCCGTCCGGGAAAATAAGTTTTACGATATTGGTTTCGCTGCCAAAGCCTGCCCCCTGCATTGTTACATCGTTGGCAACAATCATATCAAGGTTTTTCTTGGTAACTTTTTCTTTGGCATTATCAATAAGGTTCTGGGTTTCTGCTGCAAAACCAACAAGGAACTGGCCTTTTTTGCGTTCACCCAGTGTTTTTAAAATATCCGGGTTCTTATCCATTACAACCGTTAAAGCATCATCGGTTTTCTTTTTAATTTTCTGCGCTGCCACATCATGCGGGCGGTAATCTGCAACGGCCGCCGCCTTGATAACGATGTCGCATCCGTCGTAAACGGCAAGGCACGCATCCATCATCTGCTGCGTTGTTTCTACATTTACAACTTTAATGTTCGGCGGCGGTGTAAGCGCGCTGGGGCCTGTAACAAGGGTTACTTCTGCGCCGCGTTCTGCCGCTGCCTGTGCAATGGAATAACCCATTTTGCCGCTGCTGCGGTTGCCTACATAACGCACCGGGTCAATGGGTTCACGCGTACCGGCAGCAGTTACCAAAACTTTAAGGCCGCGCATATCGCCTTCCGTTTTTGCAAAAAAGTCCTTCACAAAATTAACTATATCCGCAGGTTCAGGCAAACGCCCTGCACCAATGGCACCGCAGGCCAGCATGCCGCTTGCCGGAGGCATCACCACAATGCCGCGGCTTTTAATTTTGGCAATATTTTCCTGCGTGGCAGGGTTTTCATACATATGCGTATTCATGGCAGGGCACACAATAACCGGTGAATGTGCCGCAAGCAGCGTTGTCGAAAGCAAATCATCGGCAATGCCGTATGCCATTTTGGCAATGACGTTGGCCGTTGCCGGCACAACCATAAAAAGGTCGGCCCAATCGGCAAGGGCAATATGTTCAACGTTAAATTCCTGATTGGCATTCCACATGGAAACAGCAACTTTATTGCCGCTGATTTCCTTAAAAGTCAGCGGAGTTACAAACTGCTGGGCATGTTCTGTCATAACGACACGCACTTCTGCACCCTGTTTGCGCAGTTTGCTCACCAGGTCAACGGCTTTATAAACGGCAATGCCGCCTGTTACACCTAAAACAATTTTCTTACCCTTCAACAAGGCCGGCGCCTCCCTTATTTACCCTGATTGCGCTCATAAGTAATGGTATCGTTTGCAATTTCCTTCAAGGCAATGCTTACTTCCTTTTCCGGAAGGTTCTGCCCGGGCACAGTCAGTTCGCGTGCACGTTTGGCAGCCAGCATAGCCAGAGTATATTTGCTGTCAACTTTTTCTGTTAAATAATCGATGGAAGGATCTACCATAGACATTAAAATCACTCCTCTTTTCTGCAATGGCAAATTTCGTCAATAATAAAATATGTACGGGCGGCGCGGTAACGTTCTGCTTCCATAACGGTCAGAACTTTCTGCGTGGCCCTTTCGGCAATGTCATTAACTATAATATAGTCATATTCACTGGCGTAAGCAAGCTCGCCCGTGGCGGATGCAAGGCGTTTTTTGATAACCTCTTCGCTGTCTGTGCCGCGTTTGTAAATACGCGAAGAAAGCTCATCAAGAGAAGGCGGAACAATAAACACAAACACACCGTCCGGAAAACGCTTTTTAATCTGCAAAGCGCCCTGAATATCAATTTCCAAAATTACATCTTTGCCCTGATTAAGCAAATCCATAACATAATCGCGCGGCGTGCCGTAATAGTTGCCGTATACTTCGGCATATTCCAGAAGGCCGCCCTCGGCAATCATGGCTTTAACTTCTTCAACAGTTTTAAAAAAATAACTTACGCCGTCAACTTCGCCCTCGCGCGGAGCGCGGGTGGTTACAGATACCGAATAGCCAATATCCGGCAGCTTTTCTCGCAGCATCTGGCAGATTGTACCTTTACCGGCGCCGGACGGACCCGACAAAACCAGCAGCAATCCTTTTGGTTTCAAAATAAGCCCTCCCCTGCTCAGCCGTTATTCTTCATCTTCGTCATCGCTCTGTACAAGTCTGTTGGCAACGGTTTCCGGCTGTACGGCCGACAAAATAATGTGGCCGCTGTCAGTAACAATTACCGCACGTGTTCTGCGCCCGTAAGTTGCGTCAATAAGCGTGCCGTTATCGCGCGCTTCCTGAATAATTCTTTTTATCGGCGCAGATTCCGGGCTGATAATAGAAATAATCCTGTTGGCAGCAACTATATTGCCAAAGCCTATGTTAATAAGCTTAATATCCATAAAGCAGCCTCCTTTTATTCGATATTCTGTATCTGTTCCCTGATTTTTTCAATTTCTGCCTTAATATCTACCACCAGCTGGGCAATAGTGTAATCATTGGCCTTGGAAGCAATGGTATTGGCTTCACGGTTAAATTCCTGCACCAGAAAATCAAGCTTTCTGCCCACCGGCTGATTAAGGTTAATAATTTCGCGGAATTGTTTGATATGGCTTTTCAGCCTTACAATTTCTTCCGTAATGCTTGTACGGTCGGCAAAAATGGCAACTTCCTGCAATAAGCGTTCCGGCTCTACCGTCTGATTATATTTTTCAAGCAGGTCGTTAATGCGTTCGCTCAAACGTTCCTGGTATTCTTCCACAACCTGCGGCGAACGCGCTTCTATCTGCAAAAGTTTTTCTTCAATCAGCGCGGCGCGCTTGATAAAATCGCCGTAGATATTGCCGCCTTCCGTTTCGCGCATGGCAACAAGGTTGTTAACAGCCTGCTGCAAAGCCTGTTCAAGCTGAGGCCAGATGGTTTCAACGTCAAAAAAGCCCTCTTTAACGCTGATGACGTCCGGGCAGCGCGCAAGGTACAATACTTCTGCCTGCTCGGCCAGCTTGCAGCCGCCGATACCGGCAGCTTCGGCAACTTCCTGCAAAGCGTTATGGTACGCCGCTGCCAAAGGCCTGTCTACTTTAACGGTGCAGAGCCCGTCATTTACATAATCTGCTGTGATAAATACATCTATGCGCCCACGGTTAATACTGCGCAAAATAGTTTTGCGTATCCTGTCCTCCAGGGGATTTAAAAAGCGCGGCAAACGGATAGCCACTTCATTGTAACGGTGATTTACCGTTTTCATTTCTACCGTTGCCGAAAACTTTTCATCCTCATATTCGCCGCGGCCAAAACCAGTCATACTTTTAAGCAAAATAAAACCTCCCGCCGCATTTCTAAATTAGTAAAATTGTTGTATACTTATTCTTGAAATAATATTATACCCTATTATGACTTCATAAGCAAACGAAAAACGCAAATTTTTAAAGAAAAAAGGAGAATTTCCATGAATTTGGAAGGTATTACAATAAATATTCTCACAAGCCGGCTGCAGGAAAAGCTGCTCGGCGGCAAAATATATAAAGTTTTTATGCCTAACAAAAGCAGCCTTCTGCTGCTTGTTAAAACCGAAAATGCCGTTATACCTTTAGCTGCCGATTTTTCCGGTGCTTCGCCCTATTTATATATGCCTGATAAAACGCCGGAACGCCCTGAAACCCCGCCTGCTTTCTGCATGCTTCTGCGCAAGCATCTGGAAGAAGGGCGCATTACCAAAATAACGCAAAGCGGCCTGGACCGCGTTATTACAATGGAAATAAGCAGCATAGGCAGCGCAAGGCAAATTATCAGCAAACAGCTTATTTTTGAACTAACCGGCAAAAACGCCAATATTATTTTTGTAAGCGAAGGCGTAATTTTAGACAGCCTGAAACACATCGGCAAAGCGTTAAGCAGTTACCGCCAGATTCTGCCGGGACTTGCCTACATTGCCCCGCCGCCGCAGGACGGGCTGGATATTTTAACATCCGCCCCGGTGGATATTGCCGCAGCGGCACAAAACCTGCCCCTGCCGCCGCAAAAAGCACTTATTGCCGCTACAACCGGCATTGGGCAGTATACTGCAGGCCAGCTTTTAAAATTTGCCGGCATAACTGCCGAAGGCGGTATTACAAACGCAAATACTGCTGCTTTGGCAGATGCCATTCGCACCTTGCAAAAAAATATTAACGTGGCCAAAAGCGGTACTGCGCCTGTATATGCCATTATTACCCGCACTAATACCGTTAAAACAATTCTTCCGTTTAAACCTTTGCAGCTTACAGGCGGCGAAACCGTAAAAGAGTTTGCCTCGCTTAACAGCGCCGTTGCTTTTGCACAAAGCCTTACCCCCGTTCTTTTGCCGGAACAGGAGGTTTTAAACAAAACAGTAAATGCGGAAACCGAAAAGCTGCAGAAGAAAATACTGCTTTTAAAAGAAGAACTTGCCGCGGCGGAAGATGCCGAACAGCAGCGCATTATTGCCGATACCTTAATGGCAAATTTGTACCGCCTTGCCAAAGGCAGCAGTGAATGTACGCTGGAAAATATTTATGACGGCACGCCGCTGACCATAAAACTTGCGCCCGATTTAACCGCCAACGAAAACGCACAAAAATATTATAAGCGCTATAATAAATTAAAACGTGCGCAGGCAGAAATTAAAGAGCAGCTGAAACTTACGGAAGAAGCCGTTGAATACCTTGGCAGCATCGACATTGCCCTTAAACTTGTACAAACAAGGGCTGAAATTGCTGAAATTAAGGCAGAACTTGCTGCCGCAGGTTTTATAACCGTAAAAAATACCAAAAATAAAATGCCGCAGGCAAAATCAACACCAACAATTATTAAACTTTCGGAAGATACAGCTTTATATATCGGCAAAAACAACAAACAAAACGATTACGTTACTTTTTCAATCGGCAGCGGCAATGATTTATGGTTCCATACCAAAAACATTCCCGGTTCGCACGTTATTTTAAAAACAACTCTGCCGCAGGCAGATGAAAAAGACATTCAAACTGCGGCAACGCTGGCAGGATACTTCAGCAAAGCCCGCGGCGGCAGTAAAATACCCGTAGATTGTACCCTGAGAAAATTTGTAAAAAAACCGAGCGGTGCCAAACCCGGCTTTGTTATTTACACTAACCAGACAACGTATTACGTAACGCCGGAAGAAGAAACAATAAACAAATTAATAAATTAAACAAAAACTGCACCAAAAGCTATGATATGCACAATAACTTCAACGGTGCAGTTTTTTACTGCAATAAATATTTATTTAACAGGTCAATATCAAAAGCATATTCTTGTGCTGTCTGTTTTGTTATCTCCCCTGTTTTTGCCAAATATGCCAGTGCGTAATCCATGCACTGCATTCCCTGCTGCCTGCCGCTTTGCATATAACTTGCAAGCTGATGTGCCTTTCCGTCACGCAAAAGGCTGCGCACGGCCTGCGTAAAGGCTAAAACTTCAAAAGCTGCCGTTCTTTCGCCATGGCAGCTAGGAACAAGCTGCTGCGCTATAACGGCCTGTAAATTTTCCGCAAGCTGCGCACGCATTTGCTGCTGTTTTTCCGGCGCAAAAAAATCCAGCATACGCGATACTGCCAAAACAGCACTGCGCGTATGCAGCGTTGCAAGCACCAAATGCCCTGTTTCGGCAGCAGAAACTGCACCGGCAGCAGTTTGTGCATCACGCAGCTCTCCAATCATAATAACGTCAGGGTCCTGACGCAGTGCCGCACGCAGGCCAAGTGCAAAACTGGCGGTATCACTGCCAACCTGCCGCTGGCTGATAATGCTTTTATCTTCCGTAAACCTGTATTCCGGCGGGTCTTCCAAAGTAACAATATGCGCACTTTTATTACGGTTAATAAAATCAACCATAGCCGCCAGGGTTGTGCTTTTGCCGCTTCCGGCCGGACCGGTTACCAGAATAAGCCCGCTGCGCTGCATGGCAAGCTTCTCCAAAACAGGCGGAACGTTCAAGTCTGATAACGCTGGGACTGCACTTTTTATTATTCTTACGGCAAGTGCCGGAAAGCCATTCTGTAAATATCCGTGCACCCTAAAACTTCCTGCACCGTCAATACGGCAGCAAAAATCCGCTTCTGTTTCGTTAACGGCACAAGCCCCGTACTGTTCAATAAAAGATGTAATTTCATTTTCACTTACGGCAGGTAAATTCTGCCTGCTTAAAGCGCCGTTAATTCTGAATACCGGCACTGCGCCTGCTTTTATATGCACATCCGAAGCGTTTTGGCGCACGGCTTCCTTTAAAATATGTTCCAGCATTTTTACTCCTTAATGCACGGCCTGCAAAACTTCCGCTAAAGAAGTGTGCCCTTTTAATACTTTTTGCACTCCGTCGCTGCGCATACTTACTGCGCCAAATTTTTCTGCTTCCGCAAAAAGCGTTTCTTCCTGCGCCTTGCCCAAAATAAATTTTTTCAGTTCCGGCACAACAGGCATTACCTCCTGCAAAGCCATACGCCCTAAATAACCAGTTCCGCGGCATTTTTCACAGCCGCTGCCCTTATAAAGCATTAAAGCATTACCACCGTTAATGTTTAAATAAGCCTTTTCATCCGCGTTTGCGGCATAAGCAGTTTTGCAGTGCGGGCAAATGCGCCGCACTAACCTTTGCGCAACAACTCCGCGCAGGGCAGATGCAACCAAAAATGGTTCTATGCCCATATCGACAAGCCGCACCGCCGCTCCCGCGGCATTATTGGTATGCAGCGTGCTGAACACCAAGTGCCCGGTAAGCGCTGCACGTATAGCAGTTGCCGCCGTATCAAGGCTGCGTATTTCACCAAGCATAATAATATCCGGGTCCTGCCGCAAAATGCTGCGCAGCCCGCTTGCAAAAGTCAGCCCGGCCTTTTCGTTTACCGCAACCTGGCTTATGCCGTTAATGCGGTATTCCACAGGGTCTTCTATGGTTACAATATTGCGTTCGCTGCTGTTAAGCTCTGCCAGCGTGGCATAAAGCGTTGTGGTTTTGCCGCTGCCGGTTGGCCCCGTTAATAGCACTATACCGCTGCCGTAATTATAAAGCCTGCGGTAAAGCGCTAAATTTTCCGGCGTAAAATTAAGTTCATCCAAATTCAGGGCAAATTTTTCCCTGTCTAAAATACGTATAACTATTTTCTCTCCTAAAATAGTCGGCAGCGAAGATATGCGCAAATCAATATTGCGTCCGTCAAGTTCCAGCTTAATGCTGCCATCCTGCGGCAGGCGTTTTTCGGCAATATCCATGCCAGCCAGCACCTTTACGCGCGAAACAACAGCCTGCATAAGCGTTCTATTCATTTCGGCTTCTTTGTAAAGAACGCCATCGATACGCATACGCACACACGCGTTGTTTTCTCCCGGTTCTATGTGTATATCGCTCGCGCCGGATGCAGCGGCTTTGGCAATAAGGCTGTCAGCCGCCTTTACTGCATCAGCGTTTTCATCTTTTTTAAACAATGTCCGTTCGGTTTGTATTATCAACTTTTTCTCTCCATTACAAAAATTTGCAGCTTTATTATTATAACCAGCAAAAATAATATCTTCAAGTAAATTTTTATGGTATAATATTGAACCGAAATTGCGGATACCGGAGGTTTATTGGAGGAACATCTTCTGGAACACATTAAATTACAACGCCCGCCGCTTTTTTTATGCTTAACGGCAGGCACAATTCTGATTTTAAGCGCTTTGCAGCTTACGCTTGCAGGCAGTTCGCAAAAACATACGCCGGTAAGCAGCCATGCAGTTTATACCCCCATACAACTGCCATCGGCTGCTAAAAGCATCAAACCGCAGCGTAACCCATTTCTGGCTCCGGCCGCGCCGGATATTAAACGCCAAACTGCCGCCTTAACCCCCGTTTTAAAAGGAACCGTGCAAAACGGCAGCACCACCATGGCAATTATGGAATTTGCAGGGCAAAGCAATTACTATCAGCAGGGCAGCAAAATAAACGGCTTTACCGTACGCAGTATCACCACAAACAGCGTACTGCTCGCAAAAGGCTCCCAAACGCTTATGTTAAAAGCCGGAGGAACAGCTCTTGACTAAAATTTTTACTGCTCTTTTAACTGCTTTGTTAGCTGCGGTTTCGCCTTTGGCTTATGCAAACGGCATTACGCTTAACGTGCGCGACGGCCAGGTACGCGATGTGCTCGCTTCTGTTGCAGCACTTTCCGGCAAAAGCATTGTTGCCGACAGTTCCGTACAGGGAACGGTTACGCTTCACCTTAAAGACGTGCCTTTTGACACTGCACTGCGTATAATTACCGCTGCCAAAGGTTTAAGTTACCGCCTTACCGGCGATGTTATACTGGTTGGCTCTGCCGCAGGCATGGAAAAATTTAACGATACGGCCAGTATTATTAAACTTAACTATGCCAAAGCGGAAGAACTTAAAACAGCACTGGCACCGCTTATTGGCACCAACAGCAAAATAAGCACCGATACTGTTACCAACAGCATTATTTTTACCGGCACTCCCACCGACGAAATGCGCCTGCGCAGCGCAGTGGCCGCACTTGATACTGCCACGCAGCAGGTAACACTTGAAGCCAAAATAATTGCGGTAAACCGCGAAGACAGCGAGAACCTCGGCATCAGCTGGAACTGGGATAAAATACCCCAAAACAGCAATTACTACGGCAATGACGATGATAACGATGATTCTGATAACGAAAATTTTGGCGGCGTAGTACATTTTGGCGCTAATTATGAATTCCGTTTTAACGCTGCTTTAAACGCCCTTTTTGCCAAAGGCAAAGCCAAAATTTTGGCAACACCGCGCATAATAACCATACCCGGGCGTGAAGCAAGCATATTTATAGGCGAACCGTGCCGTAAGCAATGTTGACGAAAATAACATAATAGGTAAAAGAATTAGAATCGCACGATTAAAGCGAGGTTTATCTTTAACACAATGCGCTAAACTATTTGGTATGAAAGGTGAACATCTTTGTGCACTTGAACGAAAATTCAATTCGCATGATATAAAACTTTTATTGCGAATTGCAAACGGTTTAAATCTCCCATTAGCTCATATAGCCGCTTGTGATATTATGCCTGAAACAACACTACAAGAGAAATTACAAAAATCCATTATTTTACATGCTCACAGGAAAGGTGAAGCTGCTAAATCTATTGGCATTTGTTTTCAAACATTGATTTGTTTTTTACGTGGTAAAAATGTAAAAAATTGTAGCATTCTTAAAATAAAAAAATATATCGCAGAAACAGAATAGGCCGGCGTTATTCGCCGGCTTTTTCATTCTTTCCAAAATTCAATATTTCCATTAAATCCGCAATTTCTTATAACATCAGTATAATCACTGTTCTTATAACTATATTGATGCCAAATAATGCTATTTTTATTTACTGCTTCACAAATTCTCCTGATGTATGGCAAATCTACATCTGAAAAAGAAAATCCATAAGAATAGATGTCTGTTATATTATTTAACCTATCAAAAAAATTTTGATTAAGTTGCAATAGAAACTCTACTGGTTTGCGTAAATCTCTTATTGTTTGAAACAAAGCATCCTCAGCTCCAATAAAACTTCTTTCATAAAAATCATAAAGATTATTCATTTCTATATCGCTTAATCCATGGCCTACTACCAAAGTTTTACCAACACTTCCATGTATGTGACAAATATTTTCTTCAGGTACCTGATAAACTTCTTCTAAAGTTCTTGTGTAATTAAAAGTTAAAAACAATGAATTTCTATCAAACAAACGACTTAACGCTTCTAATGGTACAGTATTATCTAAACATATGCTTTGTATCCAATCTGTAAATATATTACTAATTAAATCACAACTTTCATGTATTGAATTACTCATATCTTCTCTGTTATATGCTGTATGAAAAGGATTTAAATCTCCCTCATGATCATATACTTCAGCAAAATTATCATCAAAAACTGCTTCAAAATTTAATCTTCCAAGGGCCCCTTCAAAATCTTGCCAATTATCTCCAATGTTTTCAGTATTATCTAACAAGTTATACAAAAAGACAGTAGCATCCGATTCATCAATAGAAAAAACCCCTTCTGGATTAGTATAAACTTGAGGTACAGTAAAATTATATTCATCATCTGGGTTCATTGTCGCATATCGATAAAGAAAGTTTCTAAAATTTCCATAACTTGTTGGCAAATGATGCGCTAAGTCAAATCCATTTCCAATAATAAATAACTTACACATAAAATTCTCCTTTCTCATAAGAAAAAAGAATGGCAAATGCCATTCTAAAATTCAACACCTTCGCCAGTATCAATTGCTCTCATTATATTCTGTTCTTTTATCTTTTTATAACCCTCGTTATAATCCATTGTATATCGGCAGTTCGGATAATTTACACAACCATAAAAAGGATTTAAATTACGATTGTTAATTCTTAAAATCATTTCTCCGGCACAAAGCGGGCATTCTAATGGAATATATCTAACATTTCTCCACTGACTTGTTAACTGATTTATCCCTATTACAAAAGCAGTAACAGAGTTAGCACCAGCATCAAAAAGTATTTTGGCCATTTCTTTTATCGTTGCTCCGGAAGCCAGAACATCATCAACAATAATTATGTCTCGATTAGTCAATTCAACATGTTTGGATATACTGAACACACCATCTAAGCTCTTTTCCCTGTCTTGAGCTCCACGGAGTTTATTATTACCATAATCTTCATTACAATATAAATAATTTATGCCATTTTCAATTTTTAATCGTTTGCTAATGCTATCAAGTATTTTAACAAATCGATTAATCTTACCTGGTTTTGGCGGAACTGCTACAATAACAAGGTTTTCATTTACAGAAATATACCTTGTAATCATTCTTAAAAATATACCAGTAAAATTAGCATACTCTCTTCCATCACGTTTATTGGAAAGAATTTTACTGCTCAACAAATGATAATGGCTTTGAGCTGTCCCGAAAGAAAAATAACGTCCACCAGCCCAAACCGCAAACTGCTTTTCATTAACTTCAAAGGTACTTTTTAAAAGCGAATAGTATCTACCCTTTAAATTATTTTCAATCGCAGCCTCGGCAAAAAATCCACCATTTTCTCCTGTAATTATATCATTTACTTTTATAACACTTTGGCAAATGAAATCCGGAGCAATTTTATAGTTACATCTTTGTTTGGTTATATGAGCAGATTTTATATTATGATGGGCAAAATATTCCAAATGCTCATAACTAGCCGTAATAATTATAGCTTCATTAGAATTAAAACTATATTTTTCTAAAATCCTAACGAATGTATTATTATCTGCAAGTACAGAAAAAGGATTATTTAAACCATTAAATTGATAAACTTCCCCGGTCTTAAGTAAAACTTCTTTGCGTTCTTCTATATCATCAGTCGCTAAAAAAATAATTTTAGCATTCTTTGACAATATAGCCCAATCCCTATCAAATTCAGCGGAGATTGAACATATATCAACGAAAATAATTTTTATTTCCTCATTTTGCTGATACATACTCTACCTCTTCCATACTACTATTAAATAATTCTATATCTTTCTCTATAGAAGTTTTTAAAATATCAATATTTTGCAACTTTTCTAGCAACTCATTTATTTTTCTAAATCTATATGCACCTGGACGCTGTATGTATTTTTGAGGCCACTTTATAGCTTTATTATCCAATGCGCTCTGAGGAATAAATACATAACGTCCCTGTTTAAGCGCATAGTCAGCTTGCTTTAATGCACCACTTGTTTCGCCAGCTTCAATAACTACCGTTGCCAATGAAATACCACTCATAACAGCATTACGCATTGGGAAAAACCAGCGCTGCACTTTTTCAGACGGAGCAAACTGAGAAATAACTAAACCTTTTTCAGAAATTAATTCCTGCAATTGACTGTTTTCAGCTGGATAAGCTTTAGCTAATGACGTACCAATTACGGATACTGTCATACAATTATTATGGTTAACAGCAGCAGTATGTGCCTGCGTGTCAATGCCTCTCGCCAATCCAGAAGCTACTACAATATTATAGCGTCCCAATATTTCTGAAAGCCTATAAGCACTTTGCTTACCATTTTCACTTGGTTGACGAGTACCAACAACAGCAACTATTTTTTCTTTTAATAAATCAATATTACCCCTTGCAAAAATAAAAGGTGGAGCTGTATCAGTAACTGCCAATCGTTCTGGATACCCTTCTTCTCCTTTTTTTAGAATAATATCGCTTTGTTTAAGAAGTTTAAAACCATTAAGTGTATTAAAATATTCTGCTTCAAGCATTTCTGTAGAGATACTAAGAAAATCAGCTACAATATTTTTATTGTCCACCAAAGGCTTAGTTAGATCAATTTCTAATTTTAGTTTTTCAAAAATAGGAGCAGTTTTCTTATCAGAATTTTTAAAGAATGACTGTACAGTAAAATAATTTAAAGCTTCTTGTTTTAAATTACTATCTATTTTCATCGGTTCAAAACTACCTCTTTTTACAGTAGTTTTACCAATACTTTGAATTGATTTTTTTCGTTCCTCAAGGTCTTGCTTATAAAATAAGGTTCCAGAACCACTTTGCTTCAGAGGAGTAATCTGCCCAGCATGAGTCAACTGATGCAACCTCTGAATACTTACGCCTAAATAATCAGCAGCTTCTTTGGCAAAAAGAACATTCTCTGCTATCATTTGTTTGAGTTCAGCACTCATAACTATCCTCCTCTGCCGCAAAAATATACTATGCTACTTGTAATATTATCACAAGTGTTGAAAATCATCAAGAGTTATGATAAGATTGTTTTAAATGTTATTACTAATAACATAACAAAATAAATAGGAAAGGTAGTAAAAATATGACTTACCCTGAACCACTAACATTTAAAGTTCCCAATCTTTTCAATAATCAAGAAGTAACAATAAATTTATATTCAGGACTTACTACATTTGTTGGATTAAATGCTTCTGGTAAAACGCAAACACTAAAAATTTTAAGGAATGAATTACGTCGCAAATACGGAAAGAATTCAGTTCGTTATTTATCATCCAATAGAATTGGTACCATGGAAAATTACCGCTCAAAAGTAAGTCAAAATATCTATTCCGCAGATAATTATTTTATAGGCGATCAAAATACAAAAAACCTAAGAAAAGAAATTGAGACAGCAACTGGTGACTTTTTTGCCATGGACGATAGAAAAGATATTTATATAAAAGTTACTGAACGATTATCTAAACTATTTAGTAAAAAAATTTATATTGAGTGGGTTTCTGGTAATTTAAAAGTTTTTATTGAAGATGAAAATAGCAACACAGAATACCCTATTGTTTATGAAGCTAGCGGTTTAATAAATATTATATCAATTTTAGCTGCTTTATATGATGAAGATATTAAATATCTTTTGATAGATGAACCAGAAGTTTCTTTACATCCACAATTACAATCATATTTGTTACGTGAAATAAAAAAAGCAGCCAAAGAATATAATAAATCTATAATTATCTCCACACATTCAGCTGATATGATTGAATTAAATACTATTAACGATCTTCCCAATTTCATCTTCTTTAAACCTAATAGTATTCCCAAACAACTTTCTTCCGAATCACCAGAATTAAATAGCAAGCAAATAAAAGAATTTATTCTTCGAATGAGCCTAATTTATAAAGAAGGATTTTTTGCAAAAAAAATATTGCTAATAGAAGGTATAAGTGATTATTTAATTTGCCGTTATCTTTGTACTAAGTTTGATATAAATTTAGATGCTGCGGGAACTCATATAATTCCTATTGACGGTAAAGGTCATTTTCCTATTATCACAAAACTTTTCAATTTAATAGGCAAAGATGTGATTGTATTAACTGATTTAGATGGATTTACTGATAATAATGATATTATAAATATTTTTTCAAATTTAGATGAAGCAAAACAATTAGCTGATGAATTAGTTGCTCCTGATCTACAAACAGTGGTAAGAAATATAAAAAATTCTATAAACGAACAAATAGAAATTGATAAAAATAATTTGGAATCAATTTATAATCAACATTTATATTATACTCAGCAGCCAAATGACTCTACTGCTGTAAAACGTTCTATAATTGCACAATTGTTTTTAACCAATGAAGAAGAATTAGCAAATTGGCCAAATAAACGTCAATGGCAAAGCATAAAAACAAAATTAACAAAGCTTTTAGAAACTTTTGAAAAACTTGGCTGTTTTATTCTTAGAAAAGGCTCAATAGAGAATTACTATCTTAATTCTACCGATATAAACCGTAACGCAAAAGTATCAGACGCAGCATGTGAACTTTCAATTTTAGAAGAAACTCCAATTGAAATTATTGCAGAAAAATATGATGATATAATTCGAGCGTTAAAGTTTGCTGCAATTGATAAAACAATTGATGAAAGTTCTGCGATAAAAAAAGAATTATTAAGTGAATTAGCGCCAATTCTTGATTCGCTTAATGATATGTCAAATGAAAAAGAAATTTTATCAATTATTAGACAAATAAAAAATAATACCATTTCTATTTTCGATTATAAAATAATCGAAAATAATGGAAAAAAAGGTATAACAGTTTATCTTAAATCCAACATAATCAATGTAACTGGATTTCCATTTACTGCCTATCCTGGAGATAATGTAAATAATATCGTAAAAAATAATATTAAAGCAAATTAAAAAACTTCCCTGCCAGCATTATACCGGCAGGGATAATTTTTAATATGTATAGGTAAGCCAGACAGCAGCTTCTTTTTTCTTCCAGTCATAATCCGCGCGCACACCAATATATTTCCCTTCGGTGCTGATGCGGCGCTTAATGCCGTAACTGATACCGTCAACCGCGTTGCCATCAGTACCAGCTTTTAGCCCAACTTCACGCAAAACTTTAGGCGCTGCATAAATATGGTATTGCTGCAGTTCTACTGGCGTATCCTTATCGATTTTAGATAAATCTTCGTCCGTCACCACTGGCGCAAAATCACTTCCGCTTTGCTGCTGCATTTGCTTAGCTGTATCTTTTAAATCTCCGACAGTAGTATTAATCTTCTCGGCCGGCTTTGCTTTTTTTATTTTATCTGCAACTTCCGCCGCCTGCCCCGATGATAGTTTTACTCCAGACGAAGCAGCAATCTTTTCAACACTGCTGCCTGTTTTTATATCCTCTGATGTTACGATAGGGACTTTATCTGGGGCTATAAAAAAATGATAAACACAAAGTGCGATGGTTGCGCAAATAAGGCCTGTAACCGCAAACTTTAATAATTCTTTCCAGTTCATTTTTTCGCCTCATAATTTTCATAAAAACAAAAATAACAGCCTACGACTGGCACTCGCAGACTGTTATTCTTCTGACTTGACGTAAGAATTCTTTAAATTAATACGCCATAGTGTACTAAATACAGTATATCACATGTTAATTACTTTTGTTAGTCCTTTGGTTCAACAAAAGCGATAGCAAAAAACAGCAAAAATATTTCAAATCGTTTTTCTATTTCGTTTTCATTCTTTGCAAAGCCAAGCAAAACATTCCATGGGTGCAAAATATATCCTTCTACAAACATTTAAAAGCCTCTTATTCACTAAAATTATGCAAAATCAAGCCACGCGCACAAATTGACAGTATAAGCGTTTTTTATGCGCTGTGCAAGGAAACACAAGCGCTGCTATTAAAAATCCGCTCTGTGCCAATCTGTGGGCATGGCTTTTCTTGCATTTTACTGCTAATTTTTAAAACAAGCCTTTTACCCAACCGATTGCCTTATCAATTCCGACAATGGCAAGGATGCCGACCACAATGTATAAAAAAGTGCGGCCGTGTTTGCCAATTTTTTCAATCAAAGTGCGGTCAAATTCTTTAATGGCTTCAATTTCGTCAACGTATTCGCCGAGGGCTGCATTTATTTTTTCTTTCAGCTCTGCACGTTCCTCATCGGCCAGCTTTTCCACATCATCTTTCAGCTGGTCGATGGCAGCCTTTACAAGCTCAATGTCCTGTTCTACTTTTTGTTTTTGGGTCATAGTTTTATCATCCTTTCTGTGATTTGCTTAAACTGGTCGATTTCTACCAGTTTAAACGTATCAAAATCGATATGGTATAACCCACTCACATTAGAGGGGTTTATGATACTGATATTAGTGGTTTCTGTACCACTCCGCATTGCCGCGGATGGTGTCCATGCGTTTATATAAATTGTTGCCGGGGCACGCCGTTGCCATTAAATCCCTGTGACCGACAACAATGTCGGCCGCAGCACTCAACCCATAAGCTTCGCAGACGTCTGCAATCAACATCGGTAAGATATTAAGCTGCGCTTCGGTAGGCTCTGTCAGGTCAAAGTTACCACATACGTGGATGCCAATAGAGCAATAGTTAAATCCTTCAGCATGTGCGCCTACTGCCCAATCAGGGCGGCCAAACTCTATAGTGCCGTCCTTACGCACGATAAAGTGATAACCTACGCCTGCCCATCCCAAATTTTGGTGGCTTCTGTGCAGCTGTTCTGCCGAAATATCATCATCTACGGGATTACCAGTGTGGTGGATAATAATGCGCGTTGTACTATCGCGCGGCGTTAAATTGGTAAAATGCAGGCCGTAATCTTTTGGTTTTACCCTTTTAAAAATCATTTTGTTTCGCCTTCTTCCGTTTTAAATCCAATTTCCGTTTTGCTGTCTTCCAGTACATCAGGCACGCCGTCACCGTCACTGTCAACAAAGCCTTTGCCAATCATTAAAATAGCCGATGTAAATTGCGCGCCGACCAGCACTGTAAGGAACTGTATCAGCGTATTTACATCGGCTTTACCGGTATTCCACCAGTTCGCACAAAAAGCTACGTTGAAAAGGATAATCTCGGCAGCCAATACTACCGCATAATAAACGATAGCTTTTGTGCCGATGCTGGCCGGTATCTTTTTTATGCTACTGGCCAGCAGGTCTTTAATTTTGTTAAGCATTACTATTCCCCTTTTACTTCAAAATAATCTGCGCCACAGCAACCACTATACCGATAGCTGTTAAAATTGTAGCGGTCATCCAAACCAGCAAGCTTTTAAGCGTAAGGGCCTGATGCTGTGTTTTTTCCAGTGCGTCTAAACGGTCGCTGTGCTTATCAAGGCGCCGGTCTTGCTTTTCCTGCGTTTTTAAAATACCATTGGACAGCATGGCTTGTATTACGCTGATTTGCGACATCATATTTTTAATGTCCTTTTGCATCTCGCGTAATTCTTCATTGTTTGTATCTTCCACGGCATTACCTCCACATTAACTTTTCTGGTCCTGATTCGCGCCCATAAAAAACATAATCGTCAATACTGTAATAACCATCCCGGTTATATAGCCTAAAATAAAATCAATCAATTCAATCACCCCCTTCTCCTACAATAAAAAACACCCCTTATACTAATAATAAGGAGTGTGATAATTTATGATAAAATCAAAGCGTGCCAACGGCAAAGGCAGCGTTACAATGCGTAAGGACGCCAACCGCGCAAAACCTGCAATGGTACGCGCTACCGTCAACGGTAAGCAGGTTTATATCGGCGACGCAGAATCTTACGAGGACGGGCTTTTAATGCTGGCCGATTTCGGCAATCATCCGGAACGCTACCTACAAAGCTATAAACAGGCTACATTTGCCCAAATTTATAACCTTGTTTGTGGCGAAACCTTTAAAGGACGCGAACTGAACAATACCACAATCGCAAACTATCAGTCATCCTTTAAGCACTGCCGCCGGATATGGGATAAACCCATATCAGCTTTGCGCACTGCCGATTTACAACAAATAATTACCGATACCCGCGACAGCGGCGGCAATCACGATGCGCAGAAAAAGGTGCGCACTGTCATGCATCACTGCTATAATTATGCAATTAAATTCGGTATTCTCGGCAGCGATGCCGTTGATTATAGCCAGTATGTCACGATTGATAAGCATAAACGCAAATACCCAAAAACGCCCTTTAATACGCGGCAGTTAAACCGCGTACGTGCCATTGCCGATGATGTTACCCACCCGCTTGCACGCTGGGCAATGTGCGTTGTAATGATGTGTTATGCAGGCACCCGTCCAAGCGAATTTGCAGGAGTATTAAAAAAAGATGTGTCTTTAAAACGCCGCATTTTTAAAATCGGCAAGTCTAAAACAGAACATAGCAGTTACCGAATTATACCAATTTCAAAAAGGGTATTGCCTTATTGGGAGTATTGGATGCAGCAACCCGGCAGCCATTTAATAATGCTGGATGATATAACACCGATAAATTACCGTTTACTGTTTGCACGTTTTAAAAAAGTAATGCGTGCCGCACACTGCAAACATAATCCGCACGAATGCCGCCACACTTTAGCAACATGGTTTGACGCTGTGCCTAAAGCCAATCTTGTTTGCGTTAAACTGATTTTAGGGCATAAAGTAAAAGATATTACCAAAGGCGTGTATACCCATAAAACCATTGCCCAGTTGCGTAAAACGATTGACCTTTTGCCTTAATGGTACTAACGTGGTACTAATTTTGGCGTGTACACAGCATGTAAAGCCTTGCTGTACCTGCGTTTTGCTGGCACTAATATGGTACTGTTTTTATTATGCTGTTAAAACAGCTTTCAAAGCCGCTATTTATCAGCGCCCTGCGTGTTTTAGGTTTTGTTATTCCAAAACGATAGTTTCCAATTCTTCTTTTGTAGTGGCAGCCTGAATTTGTACGTCTACAGCCCCGTACCATGCGTATGCTTCCAGTTGCGATGTACGCACAGCATTAAAAACTGTTTTAAAATCAGCAAGCTGCATTGTAATCATGCCCTTGCTGCCATCGGCACCCCATACTTTATACGGCGTGCTGCCGCTTACTTCTGCTGCTTTCCAGCTTGCCATAAAGTTTGTAATGTCTTCGTTGGCACAATCAAAGCCGTAAGTATTGCCATCGGATAACTGCACCTGCCTTATTGCATCGCGCTTTAGTGCAAAGGCTGCACCTGCTTCACGATGCTTGTCTGCCTTTGCTTCTTCCAGCGTTTGCTCCGGCGGTGTTAATGTTGCGCCTTCCGGCAAGGGTCCAATTTCTTTAACCTCACGTCCCGGTGTGCCGTAAGTATCACCTGGAAGCCAGTATTCTTTTTTGCGGTAGTCTTCCGTTTCCACCCAGGAACTTCCGTTCCAAACCGCCACATAATTTTCTTTCTGCACCGGCGGTGCAATTTCCGTACAGTCCGCAGGTATATTCCAGTTGCCTGACGGGCTTAAATCGCTGTCGTCCAGCAATAACTTTGTTTTAAAGATTTTTTTTTCGTCATACTGATAAACTATTTTATTCATTTTATTTTCCTTTCTGCCCTAT